>ERZ791744.11-NODE-11-length-224757-cov-12.692241_pt1 | contig 224757 bp, 200 predicted proteins | sample MGYA00510039_ERZ791744 | MGnify/ENA primary metagenome ERZ791744 (study PRJEB30046, sample SAMN00791969) | human gut metagenome | study: EMG produced TPA metagenomics assembly of the A metagenome-wide association study of gut microbiota in type 2... | reverse complement strand
CTTGTTTACTGGCTTTCTGCACATTTACACTGTAATCAGAAAGCAAAGACCTACTATTATATTCTTATATTCATTTCTATTAGGGCAATTTTCTTGTCAGCCAAGATCTCTTATATAGAAAAACCCACACAAACATCTAATACAACTTATTGCGTAGGTCAATTTCAAGTAATGTGTTGCTTCATTATATGAAATCTGAAGAAAAAGACCTACCAAAGTACAATACTTACATACTTTAGTAGGTCTCTGCTCTGAAACCATAGCAATATTATAAGAAAAACACCCACTAATTCTGTTATCCGATAGCTTTTAGTAGGTGTTCGCCCCATAACACACCCAGTAATGCCACATAACACATCACCGTAGCACATCCTTTTAACGCATCCCTATAGCACATCCCCATCAGCACATCTTCTCATTAATTAAAGGAGGTCTTATGCGACCTCCCTGATTATTCCTATGCTTTTAATGCATTCTTAGCTTCATCTGTTATCTCTCTCTGATAAGCTATCTCATTTTCAATATTTCTTGCAACCTCATTAGCAGTATATGCTGCATCTATTACTTTCTTAAGCACATTTCCAACATCATCTGCTTTTTCCTTCTGCTTTGATGAATTATCATAAATATTCTTCATAGCTGTGACCGTTTCATCAACCGAGGTCTGTACTTTAGTAATTGTGTCTGTTATCTCTTTAGACGACTTAGCTGACTGAGCAGCAAGATTTCTTACCTCACTGGCAACAACAGCAAATCCCCTGCCATGTTCACCGGCTCTAGCGGCTTCTATTGATGCATTAAGTGAAAGTATATTGGTTCTGTTAGATATTGAACTAATAACAGCTGCAAATTCTTCAATCTTCTTAGACAAAGCTTCAAGTTCTTTAATCTTAGCTGAAGACTCCTCCACAACTTTATTCATTGATTCTATCATTCCAAGAATCTCTTCTACACTTGACATGCTTTCCTTAACCAGATTAAGAGATGTATCTGACGAATTAATAACATCAAATGCATCTTTTTCAAGCTTTTCCTGTGAATCATCAAGTCCATTAAGAATATTGGTGAGATTATTCACCATTGCTTCGTTACTCATAAGTAATCCCCCATCCTGTGTATTTTATATCAGTTTAATTGCTTCCTGAACATTATAAACACCAAGTATTTCAATTTTATCATTCTTCTTTATGTTTTTCAAGCATACACCCGGCAATATACATGTTTTAAAACCAAGCTTAACAGCTTCATTAACTCTCTGTTGTGCCTGGCTTACAGCTCTCACCTCACCTGCAAGTCCAACTTCACCAAATATAACTGTCTTTTGGTCTATTGCCCTGTTCTTAAAGCTGCTCACAAGGGCCATCACAATTCCCAAATCAAGCGCTGGCTCACTTACTTTAATTCCACCTGCAACATTCACATAAGCATCACTGCCTGACATATGTATACCCGCTCTCTTTTCAAGAACAGCCATAAGAAGATTAACTCTGTTATAGTCAGTTCCTGCCGCAGTCCTTCTTGCCATTCCAAAATTAGAATCGCACACCAGTGCCTGAATCTCTACCATTATAGGGCGTGTTCCTTCCAAAAGGCACACAACAACTGAACCTGATGCATTCTCTGGTCTTCCATTGAGCATATATTCCGATGGATTCTCAACTTCCGACAGACCGCTCTGCTGCATTTCAAATACACCAATTTCATTAGTTGAGCCAAATCTGTTTTTTACGCCTCTTAATATCCTGTATGAAGCATATCTGTCACCTTCAAAATAAAGTACTGTATCAACCATATGCTCAAGGATTCTTGGCCCGGCAACTGTTCCTTCCTTGGTAACATGTCCTACAATGAATATAGTAATGTTCAGTCCCTTCGCAAGCTGCATAAGTATTGATGTTGTCTCTCTTACCTGAGAAACACTTCCAGGTGCTGCTGCCACATCTTCTTTATACATAGTCTGTATCGAATCAATTATCACAATCTCAGGCTTATTTCTTGTAAGAATATCTTCTATGCTATCTAAGCTTGTCTCACATAATAACTTAAGTGTTCCACTGCATTGGCCAATTCTGTCTGCCCTTAGCTTTATCTGCTTAAGCGATTCTTCACCAGATATATAAAGTACATCTTTTCCTGCTGCTGACAGGTTGTAACACATCTGAAGCAGAAGTGTTGACTTTCCTATTCCAGGATCTCCTCCTACAAGCACTAAAGAACCAGCAACAATTCCTCCGCCAAGTACCCTGTCTAGTTCAGCTATGCCTGTGGATGTTCTGTCATTTTCTTCAAAGCTTACACTATTTATCTCTACAGGAACAGGCGCTGATGATGCCGCTGCCCTCTGGCTTGTGCCTGCTATTCCTTTGGCTGACTTAGGTTTACTTACTGGTTCTTCTACAAATGTGTTCCATTCCTTACACGCCGGACACTGCCCGAACCATTTAGCAGACTCATATCCACATTCTTTACAAAAAAAAGCTGTATTCTTTGCCTTTGCCATATATCCCCCTAAAAAAGGCTGCCACAACATATAAATGTGTAGCAGCCCTGTAAAATCAAAATACTTTTAATTATAATCAAGCCTTCTTAATATCTACTTTAACAGGCTTCTCACCATCAAATTCAACTGAAAGAACAAGCTTACCACCCATATTAGTAGCCATTGTTCCTGCATCTTTATCGTTAATTCTGATATCATATGATGTACCTTCTTCAAGGCCTAATGTAATCTGTGCATCCTCATTACCTTCTACCATAAATGATACACTTGTATCTGTTGCCTTAAAATCATTAACAGCTGTACCCGGAACAGATTCATATACAAAAGAGCCGTTCTTCTCAAGCTTTGTGATTTCGTTAAATGTCTTAACTTTGTATGTATCTCCACAATGTTCGAAATCTGGCAGCTTTGACTTGGTATCCAACTTATAATTACCAAAACTAATTGCTCCATCCGCTTCTGAACGAATCAATTCATTTACTACTGGCATATTATTATCCTCCTATATGTTACGATATGTATGTACTGATTATACAATAAACTGACAAAAAGCGCCAGCAATTTGTCAGTTGTTTATTGTTTATTTATTAATTTATTTGTTCATTCCTCTCTTGAGGGTAAAGTTCAGTTTATTTTCCTTTACAGTTATCTTTACTTTATTGCCAGCGTGAACTTTTCCCATAAGAATCCGCTCTGCAAGAACATCTTCAACCTCATTCTGGATTGTACGGCGTAATGGTCTTGCACCATATTTAGAATCATAACCCTTATCAACAAGCCACTGTCTAGCTGCATCATCAAGCTCTATTGATAATTTCATCTGTTCCATAATACGCTTATTGACATTGGCAATCATTATATCGACAATCTGTGCTATCTGCTCTTTTCCAAGAACATGGAATACAACTATATCATCTATTCGGTTAATGAATTCTGGCTTGAATATTCTCTTAACCTCGTCCATAACCTTGCCCTTCATCTCCTCATGATTCTGCTGCTCAGTCATTCCTGACGAGAATCCCAGTGATTTAGGTGATACAATATTTTCAGCTCCAGCATTGCTAGTCATTATAATTATAGTATTCTTGAAATCTATAACCCTGCCTGTTGAATCAGTGATATGCCCGTCGTCAAGCACCTGTAAAAGTACATTAAATACATCCGGGTGGGCTTTCTCAACTTCATCAAAAAGAATTACAGAGTATGGATTTCTTCTTACTTTCTCACTAAGCTGTCCTCCCTCATCATATCCTACATATCCTGGAGGTGAACCTATAAGCTTTGACACTGTATGCTTCTCCATAAATTCTGACATATCAACTCTTATAAGAGAATTCTCTGTACCAAACATTGCATCTGCCAGTGCCTTTGAAAGTTCTGTTTTTCCAACACCTGTAGGTCCTAAGAAAAGGAATGAGCCAATTGGTCTGTCAGGATCTTTAAGTCCCACTCTTCCTCTTCGTATTGCCTTAGCAACAGCTGCAACAGCCTCGTCCTGTCCTATAACCCTGTTGTGTAAAGTTTCTTCCAGTTTCATAAGACGCTCAGACTCTGCCTGTGCAATTCTCTGTACAGGAATCTTTGTCCATGTCGATACAACAGAAGCAATCTCATCTTCATCGACAATAAGATTATTCTTATTGATACTATCCTGCCACTGCTTTGTCATCTTTTCAAGCTGTTCTTTTTTCTTTAACTGTTTCTTCTTAATTTCACCAGCCTGCTCATAAGCTTCTGACTTTATTGCTTCTTCCTTATCCTTGGTAAGCTGTTCTATCTGTGCCTCTAATGTCTTAATCTCATCAGGCATTACATATGCATCAAGCCTTGTCTTAGAAGATGCTTCATCAATAAGATCAATTGCCTTATCAGGAAGGAATCTGTCATTGATATATCTCTTAGATAACTTAACAGCTGCAACTACTGCCTCATCTGTAATTGTAACATGATGATGCTCTTCATACCTGCCCTTAAGGCCTCTTAATATCTGAATTGCCTCTTCTGCCGTAGGTTCTTCAACCTTAACAGGCTGGAATCTTCTCTCAAGAGCAGCATCCTTCTCAATATGTTTTCTATACTCCTCAAGAGTTGTAGCACCAATAAGCTGGATTTCTCCTCTTGCAAGAGATGGTTTTAATATATTAGACGCATCTATTGCTCCCTCTGCTCCTCCAGCACCTATTATTGTGTGAATCTCATCCAGAAAAAGTAATACATTTCCAGCATTTTTAACCTCTGCTATTACCTTCTTGATTCTTTCCTCAAATTCACCCCTGTACTTAGAACCGGCAACCATACCTGACAAATCTAATGTCAGAAGACGCTTGTCCTTAATTGTCTCAGGCACATTTCCTTCAACTATTCTGGCTGCAAGTCCTTCTGCTATAGCAGTCTTACCAACTCCCGGTTCACCTATAAGGCACGGATTATTCTTGGTTCTTCTGCTCAATATCTGAATAACTCTCTGAATCTCTTCTTCCCTGCCAATAACAGGGTCCAATCTGCCTTCTCTTGCCATCTGTGTAAGATCCCTGCTGTACTGGTCGAGAGTTGCTGTGCTTTTTTTATCATTTCCTCTTGGTCTTCCATTCTGAAAATCTTCTTTAACCCTTCCGGCATCTTCTCCCATAGCCATAAGAAGATCAACATACATCTTCTTAACTGGAACTCCTATAGTATTAAGAAGTCTTGAAGCTACGCTGTCTGTTTCTTTTATTATTGCTATTAAAATGTGTTCTGTTCCTATAAGCTCTGACTTAAATCTTGCCGCCTCTCTTGCTGCATTATCGAGTATATGTCTAACCCTTGGAGTATATCCTGATGGTTCTTTGACATTAACTACACTATCTGGTGCTATAAGCTGGCACACAAGATTAATTATCTTCTCATCCGTAATATCATTGCTAAGAAGAACTGAAGATGCAAGTCCGCCCTCCGCTTTAATAAGTCCTATAAGAAGATGCTCTGAACCTATATAACCATGACCTAACATAGCCGCTGTATCTGCCGCATAATTAAGTGCCTCCTGCGCTTTGCTGGTAAATCTGCTCTGCATATCTATAACCCTTTCTATGATTGATTTCGTAAATATCTGTTAATGTATTGTTGGAAGATGTTCTCTTATAAAATCAGCTCGTGACACTTCCAGTTCCTCTTCATTCATATCCTTGTTAGAAATCATAAGAAGATTTGCCGGATGAATTCCAATCATAAGCTGATATATATTACTCTCATCAAATCCGTCAGCCTTAATAAGCCCTGATGCGAGGCCAAATCTTATCTGTGAAAGCAGCAGCTCTCCATCATTAAGTGTAACCTTTCTGGCATATTTTAACACACCATATGATCTGTACACCATATCAAGTGCTGTCATTTTTCTTTTTGTAATATACTGCTTCCTGTAATTTCTTTCCTGTGCAATAATCTGTTCTGCTATATTATCCAAATTGTCAATTATATCTTTCTCACTCTTTCCAAGTGTTACCAGATTAGTAAGCTGGTATATATCACCTAAAGCTCTGTTATTGTCACCCTCCATTGCTTTTAGCACAAGTCCAAATCTTCCAACCTCAGGAATCAGCCCTGATATTTTATCATTTCCTGCAAGTGCTGGCAAATGTAGCATATAACTTGCTCTCATTCCTGTACCTGCATTAGATGGAAGGGTTGTAAGATAGCCAAACTTCTGATCATACGAATAGTCAAGTACATCTCCGATAACATCATCCATCTTATCAGCCAGTGTATACGCTTTCTGCATATTCATTCCGGCAGCAAATGCTTGTATTCTTATATGATCCTCTTCATTAATCATTATTGACACATCTTCATCAGGTGCAACAAATCCTGCTGCGTAATCCTGCTTTTCAAGATACGGACTTATAACATGTCTCTCCCTCATGCCCATCTTCTGATAAGCATCAAGATAGTCAAAATTATATGAATTATAACCGTTTATTGGCGACACTGTCTTTAACTGGTCAGTAACATTTTTTACCAGCTTTTTAGCATCTGTGTCTGACATCTTGTAAGAAAAATTATATCCATTAATATTACGGGCAAGCCTTACTCTGCTTGATATAACAACATCAGAGTTATTGCCGCCCTCTTCAAACCATCTAAGCATCGTGACCGCCTCCCTGTGTTGAATCATCCGTATTATCCATTTTCTTTAACTGGTGAATCATGTCCCTTAATCTGGCTGCCTCTTCATAATTCTCTATCTCAACAGCCTCTCTTAACTTTATCCCCAGTTTCCTGATACGGCTTTCATAATCATCATTTTCATCCTGCATGACTGGCAGAGTATCTGTCTCATTATTTTCATCAGACAGCCCTGAGTATTTCTTATATATCTTTCCCCTATGAACTGAATCTCCATGCAGTCTTTTCATATTATCCTCAATAAGAGGTCCGAATACCCCATAGCACTCAGCACAACCAAATTTACCAACCATAGTAAATTCATCAAATGTCATTCCACAGCCTGGGCATCTGATATGCATCATAGGTCCGTCTTCTACCTGGGCTGAATTACCAGCCAGCAGACCCGTCAGAAGCCTTACAAATGGAAACTCCGCATCTGAACTGTCTGACATTCCTGCAAAATTAAGCCTTCTTGCACAATCCATGCATATATGGTGTTCCTTCTTAACTCCGTTAATTATTTCTGTATAATGAATTGAAGCTTCATTCTGATGACAATTCTCACAAAGCATATTATTCCTTTCCAGTCAGGAATCACATTCCTGCTTTATTCAAATACTCTCATCTTAGTTAAAGCATAGTAAGGGCCAAAATATGTTATTAATGCAACCATAAAGGCTATTACCAGTGCCAGAACATTAGATGATGTAAGTGTATACATTCCCTTATATGAAAGCCATGTGAACACGCCCATTATAAGTGCCGATATACCTGGTTTTGCAAATACACTTATATACGGCATCGTATAATCAATCTCCTGATATAAGGTTCTTAGATTAAGTATAAATATTAATATTGGAAATGTTGCATTACCTATAACCACTGCATATATTCCCAGAGCCGAGAACTTAAGAAGCACGAATACCAGCACAATATGAACAGCAAGTGATATAGATGAATGAATCATTGGTACATTTACACGGTCAATTCCCTGCAGTGCTGTACTTGTAACTGTAGAGAGTGTATAGAATACTACCGCAATCGCACCTATTTTTAACATCATTCCACCCTGAGCGCTGTTATAGCGGGAAAATAACAGCTTTATTATAGGCTGACCTATAACAAACAGCCCTACAAATGATGGAACAGCAATAAACATGTTAGTCTTTAATGTCTTAGTAATCTTATCATATATAGAATCATAATCCCTGTCTGTAAATGATGCAACAACGCTAGGCAGCATCGAAGCAGACATTGCAGATGCAACCCCCTGTGGAATTCCTATAAGCAGGCTGTAGCTTGAACTGAAATTACCAAGATCCATAGATATGCTCTTAGTAATATCTCTTCCAACCATTATATTGCTAAACATTACATCGTCTATCAAAGCACTTATCTGATAAAATGTCTGTCCAAGTATAATTGGTATCATTGTATATATGATTATCTTACAAATCTGCCCTGTGCTCTGGTTCTCTGTATGTCTGTCTTTTCTTTTTAGTCTGTTAAATGTCGGTGTATATACCGCATACAAAAATCCCATGAATAAAACAGCCGTAAGTGCTCCCATCGCAGTACCAAGCGTACTTCCTGCCGCTCCATATGCAGCCACATCAGGTAATGAAGCAAATGCTTTCATCATTCCATATCCTGCTGCAATACTAACAATCGCATTAACAATCTGTTCAAGTATCTGCGATACCGCAGTTGGAATCATTGTACTCTGTCCCTGAAAGAATCCTCTTATAACCCCAAGAATTGCAACAAGGAATATTGTCGGTGCAAGAATCCTTAATGGAACCGCAAGTCCCGGAAGTCCTCCTCCATATATAACATTCTCTATAAATGAAGCGCCAAAAAATACAAGAAGTGCTGCGATACCTCCTGTACACACTGCAACCATTAAAGAACATCTTAATACTTTAGCAGCACTTTTATATCTTTTCTTTGTAAATCTTGCTGACACAAGCTTTGATACAGCCATTGGCAGTCCGTACGAAGACAACACAAGCATTATATTATATATGTTGAAAGCAGCTCCATATATACCATTGCCTTCACTTCCTATAATGTTAACTACAGGAATTCTGTAAAGCATGCCTATTATCCTGACAAGAATACCTGCAATTGCAAGAATACTTCCATGAACTATAAAATTACGTTTATTAGACTCCGACATATTCATCTCCAAATCTTATGTAATAATTGTTTTCGAATTAGATTTTACATCTTATATACAATAAAATCCATAAATTTTTTGTTAAAAAAGCCGTTCCAACCACATACGATTAGAACGGCTTATATTTTTATATTAATTAATTAAGAAATCAGCCAGCATCCATGTACCATTCTGTTTTACAAATGTATATGTAAGCGATGTTTTATATGTTGTATTACCTGTCTTGTAATCAACATAAAGGTCATAATAGACATCACATGAGAAACATTTGTCTGAATACTTTCTGAAATTAGTAATAGATTCATTGTTGAACTGATAAGTATATGACTTACCCCAGAGGTACGCCCATATAGCAGGAATATCACTGACATACTCAGCTGCAGTACCAACCATATAGCTTGAAAGCTTAGAAAGACTTCCCCTGTTGATAATATAAGCTCCATACTGTTCCGCTATTATATATATCCTTGATTCCATACTTTTATACAATTCATCATCCGATGGATAGTAAATTGTATATCCTGTCTTCTTGTCATAATCAACTGTCAGATCTTTACCATTAAGCTTTGCTGTTATATCAGGCTTTGCTATAAGCTGTCCTACATCATACACATCATTAGTTGGTACCGTAACATAATCTGATACATGCAGACAAGGTGCAAACTTAACTTCTGACTCTGTCTTGTATGTATCAGTAACCTGTACTCCATTAATATAAACATCAGCACCTGTTGGAGCTGTTATTTTAACTTCTGCAAGGTTCTTTGTAAAATCTCCAAAAGAAATAGTTCCAAGAGTCCATTTATTAAATTTATGTGCATTCTTTCCTGCCGATTCAAGTTCAACCTTTGCTATCGGCGTATCACCTGCATATACTACATACACAGGAGTTTTTTCAGAATATTCACCAGCCTTTTTCTTATATGATACTGTACCGTCGTTTAATCTATCTGTAAAATATGCTGCTATCGTATCATTCGTTTCAAACTCATTTACTTTCACGTCATTATCTGATAAAAGCTTTCCAATCCCATCAGGAGTAAACTGATTCACAATCTTATCCATTGTTCCTGATGGCATTCCCTCTTCATAATCTTTTAAAAGACTATGAAGCATAATTAATGTAATCACACCTGCCAGAAGAAGAATTCCGCAGTATATACATAAGAATTTTTTAAAAATTGAAAGCTTCTTTTTTCTTTTATTATTTCGTGGCATACTACTTTTCTCCTCCTTACTTAATTAAAAATGCTGTCGGACAGCTTCTTGGACCTGTTGGTGAATATGGTACATTTATTACTTCACCATCATAATACATCTGTGTTGATGTTCCACCATCCATTGTAGATGCATTTACAGCTCCATACTGTGCCATAATATCCTGTAGGTCTGAAAATGTAGCACCTATACTGTTAGGCTGTCTTCCATCTACTGCAAGAAGAAGAATCTTTCCATCTGCTGTCTGTCCTATGGCAGTTCTTGGATTAGTTCCCCCTGCAATACCAACAATATCCTGAGCCTCTCCATTAACAATAAGAAATGGACCAATATGATTGCTTATGCTTACGCAGTCTCTTATATTAAGTTCCTTTGCCTTTGCAGCATTCATATTACCAAGAACAAGCTTATTATCAAATGTAATTCCGGTAACATGAGATGTTCCGCCATTATCATTAAGAATCTCTCCGTCTTTCATTACAAGACCAATCGGCATTGCTGTATAAGTTGTTTCTCCATCAACAAATTCTCCGCCATTAACTCCTCCGATTGCATCATATCTCTTTGCAATATCTGCAACAACCATTCCATTTCCATTGGTAAATTCAGGAACTGTTCCCACAAATAATCTGCTTGGATCTTTTACAATCATGAGTTTTCCAGAATATGTAGCACCCTTTACGTCCACAATCTCAATATCAGGAGTTTCCGGATCCTGGGCTGCTGTATCAATATTTACAAGTCCCGCATCTGTTATCTCATCTGTATCTTTAATTGCGTTATTGGCCTTAATCTGGTCTATCTCATCCTGAGAGCAGAACCAGTTAGCAAGAAATCCTATTGCACTTGTCTCCTGTACAGAAAGTACAAACTGAATCTTTGCTGTCTTAGATGGTCCATACACAAGCATTGCCATAACAGCATACAGAAATATCACCAGAATAAGAATAGTTGACAAAAGTGTCGCACCGACTCTTCCTGCCCATACAAGAACTGGATTCTTCTTTTTATTTTTATTTCTTTTATTAGATGCGTTGCCACCTCGTGGCTTATCGTTACCATACGACTTTTTATCTTCATAGCTGTCATCTAAAACGTCAAATGGATCAAAATCATCAATATCTTCGAGTTCAAAATCATCAACGATATCTATATCGTCAATATTATTCTTTCTTTTTGCCACTATAACTTCCTCCTAAACCGTTACTTAAAAACCCATCTTTTCTGAATCTGATAACTTACAAAGAACAATGCAAGATCAATTATTATCTTGGCAATTCCTGAAAGTACAATGCTTAATGCCAGTAGCTTTGTAGCAATATACACCAAAGCATAAGAACAAGCAAGCTGACAGAACCATAAAATGTAATATCTTACCACCGTCTGTTTAAGACCGGACTGTGATTTAAATACTGCATTTCTGTTAAGCGAGAAATTAAAAACTGATGAAAGCACTCTTGCCGCTGCTGTACTTATGAATATTCTTAAGCTGACTGTAAGCCCTATAAGCACAAATTCAAGCACATTAAATATTATATTATCTATAGCCCACGAAGCAATAGAGCTTCCTACATATTTCATGCCTGTGCTTTTAAATAAATATTTAAATATCACTTTGTATATCTTAATTGAATCTTTGACAGGATTAAAATGTGATGATGAATTATCTTCTATGTACACAGTTTCTATCGATTCTTCCTGAAATCCAATATTATACTTTTTGAAAGCAAGCAGCATATTAGTCTCATACTCAAATCGTTCGCCTTCTACCTTGTCAAATGTCTCAAGGTACTTGTAAGGTATTGCTCTTAAGCCGGTCTGTGTGTCCGAAATATTCAATCTGCAAAGCACCTTAAATACTCCACTAGTCATATTATTGCCAAATTTACTTCTTGCCGGTACATCATCACCAGTAAAATCCCTTACGCCTAAAACGACATTGCCTGTACTGACCATAGTTTCACTGCATTTCTTAATATCTTTGGCACGATGCTGATTATCACCATCTACTGTCACAACTCCATCAATATCTTTTCTATTCTCAAGGCAGAATTCAAATGCAGTCTTCAAGCCTCTTCCTTTTCCCTTGTTAACTTCATGTGTAAGAATTGTACATTCACTATGTGCTGCTACTTCATTAAAAGGAGCCATATGTTCCTCATCACTTCCATCATTAACAATAATGATGTCCTTAAAGCCTTCTTCAAGTAAAGCATCAACTACAGCTACAAGCTTATTATCAGGATTCAGTGAAGGTATAATAACCGATACTTTCATAATATTCATCCCACTCTTTGCTAATATTTATAGTGCTTTTCCATTTAAACGCACTGTATTTAGAATATAATAATTTCCTAAAGATTGCAATAAAATTTTCATATACTGTGTAACAGGGTCATGCTGTAAGCCATAATATTGTATTGTAGATTAATTTTGGAGGACTTTTACATGAGTGATTTAGCAGCAACAAACTGCGGAGGATGCGGCGGATGTGGAGATAACTGCAATTCTATTGTATGGATTATCATTCTCCTTCTCCTCTTTGACGGAAATAACGGATGTGGATGCAACAATGGTTGTGGAAATGGTTGCAATTCCTTCTGGATTATAATTCTCCTCTTCTTATGCTGTGGCTGTGGCAATGGAACTAACTTCCTCAATGGCTTTGGTTGCGGATGCAACAGCGGATGTGGATGCAACAGTGGATGCGGATGCCAGTAATTATTTAATATGGGGCTGCCTTAAACGGCAGCCCTTATATATTAATTATTATTATGTTCCATCATACATTTTCCATCTATTTCATATATGGTATTCTCTTCTTCAACAAGTATATTGCCATTGTCCTGAACATCCATATTAATTACCATATCATAATTCCTTTTTTATATATTATATGGACTTATTTATTAATTGCTAAGACTTACAGGCATAATTAAGACATATAACCTAATATATATAGAATAAAATATTCCGCCGAGAGTTCACATGAAAGAACTTCCCATAACAGAATTTGATATGCAGACACTGCCACAATTCATACAGCTTGCCAAAGCAATTCTTCCTTTTATGGAATTTAATACCCAGCAGACACTTAGTCCTCTGCTCCGCGCATATGAATTTTCATGTACAATGAACTATTACAGCCGCCCTGAAAGCCTTCGTATTGCGGCATGTTCTGCAAAGCCCCACCTTTCATTAAACAGTCCAATACAGGATATACTTTCAGATGAAAATATCATGAATGTTATTCTTACTTACTGTCCAGACAATCTCCGGAATATTCTGAGTAATTTTAAAAACTATAATAAAATGTCCGATTTGTTCAACATTTTAAATCGTGATCAGAATGGCAGTAATAGTTTTCTTAATCCTGCCCAGCAAAAAATGTATGAAGCTTATACAGAACAGTTAAACAATCTTAATCTTTAATATTTGGAGGACTTTATGTCAGAATTAGATTTTAGAAAGCAGCTTCTTCTCAACGAATTCAAGACTTTATCCCAGGGAAAGAAAAATGATGAAATCATTCCTCTTCTTTTCGCTATTAATGATAAAGCTAAAAAATCCGGTATAACCTTCACAAAAGAAGATTGTCAGTTAGTCATCAACAGTATGTCTGGGCAATTAAGCGAAAAAGAGCTCAGGCTATTGCCTGAGCTTCTCTCTCTTCTTAATATGAATTAATGTTTTATTATTCTTAATTACTTTGCAACAATATTAACAATTCTTCCCGGTACATATATTTCTTTAATAATGTTACCAGAAAGCCTGCTTCCAAGTGCTTCCTTAGCGGCAGCAATTACACTGTCCTTGTCAGCATCCTTGGCGATATTGATAGTAGACTTAGTCTTTCCATTAATCTGGACTGCTATCTCAACCGTTGACTCAACTGTCTTAGCTTCATCGTATTCAGGCCATGTCTGCTGATATACTCTTCCGTTCTCGCCGATTGCTTCCCACATCTCTTCTGTAATGTGTGGAGCAACCGGATTAAGTAAGATAAGGTATGTCTTGAGTTCCCCCTTAGTAATCTTACCTGCCTTGCTGAAATCATTGAGCATAGTCATGAGCTGTGCAATAGCTGTATTGTATTTCAGATTCTCATAATCAAATGAAACTTTCTTAATTGTCTGATGCATCTTTGTCTCAAATTCCTTAGAGAAACCTTCCTCATCAGTCATTATATCCTGAAGCTTCCATACCCTATCTAAGAATCTGCGGCAGCCCTTAACGCCATCCTCTGACCATGAAGCTGCTGCGTCAAATGCACCGATAAACATCTCGTATGTTCTTAATGTATCTGCACCATAATCTCTTACGATATCATCAGGATTAACAACATTGCCTCTTGACTTACTCATCTTCTCGCCGTTCTCACCAAGAATCATACCGTGGGATGTTCTCTTCTGATATGGCTCTGGGCAAGGTACAACCTTCTGGTCGTAAAGGAATCTGTGCCAGAATCTTGAATAGAGTAAGTGTAATGTTGTATGCTCCATTCCTCCGTTATACCAGTCTACCGGAAGCCAGTACTTAAGTGCTTCCTGACTTGCGAGTGTCTCTGTGTTATGTGGATCTGTATATCTTAAGAAATACCATGATGATCCAGCCCACTGAGGCATTGTATCAGTCTCTCTCTTAGCTGGTCCGCCACAGCATGGGCATGTTGTATTAACCCAGTCTGTCATGGCTGCAAGAGGTGATTCTCCATTATCTGTAGGCATATAACTTTCTACCTCTGGAAGAAGTAAAGGAAGTTCGCTCTCATCAACTGGAACATAGCCACATTTGTCACAATGAACAATTGGAATAGGCTCGCCCCAGTATCTCTGACGAGAGAATACCCAGTCACGGAGCTTATAATTAACCTTTGCATTACCAATTCCCTTTTCTGTAAGGAATTCAATCATCTTTTCCTTAGCTTCTTTAACTTCAAGTCCGTTAATGAAATCCGAATTAATAAGAACACCTGTTGCTACATCTGTAAATGCTGCCTCATTAACATCAACTTCTTCACCGTTCTTTGCTACAACCTGAATGATAGGAAGGTTAAATTTCTTGGCAAACTCCCAGTCTCTTTCATCGTGAGCAGGAACAGCCATGATAGCACCTGTACCATAGCTCATAAGTACATAATCTGATACCCAGATTGGAACTTCCTTGCCATTAACCGGATTAACTGCCTTAAGTCCGTCAATCTCTACACCTGTCTTATCCTTTGCAAGCTCTGCTCTCTCGAAATCTGACTTTCTTGAAGCCTGCTCTCTATAGCTTTCTATCTCATCCCAGTTCTTAATCTCGTCCTTATACTTATCAAGATATGGATGCTCTGGTGATACAACCATATAAGTAACACCAAAAAGTGTATCACATCTTGTTGTATATATTCTTAACTTATCTTCCTTACCAGCAATTGCAAAATCAACCTCAGCACCTGTTGAGCGTCCAATCCAGTTCCTCTGCTGTGTCTTAACTCTCTCAATATAATCTACATGGTCAAGTCCTTCTATAAGCTTATCTGCATAATCAGTAATCTTAAGCATCCACTCACTCTTGACCTTACGGACAACAGGTGAGCCACATCTTTCACATACACCATTAACTACTTCTTCATTAGCAAGACCTACCTTACATGAAGTACACCAGTTGATAGGCATCTCCTGCTTATACGCAAGCCCAGCCTTAAAAAGCTTAAGGAAAATCCACTGTGTCCACTTATAATAATCAGGATCTGTAGTATTAATCTCTCTGTCCCAGTCAAATGAATAACCAATTGACTGAAGCTGTTCCTTAAAATGATCTATATTATTCTTAGTAACTATCTTAGGGTGAATCTTGTTCTTAATAGCATAGTTCTCAGTTGGAAGACCAAATGCATCCCAACCCATTGGATATAAAACATTATATCCCTGCATTCTTCTCTTTCTTGCTACAATATCAAGCGCTGTATATGGTCTTGGATGACCTACATGAAGTCCCTGTCCTGATGGATATGGAAACTCTACAAGTGCATAATACTTTGGTTTTGAATAATCATTAGTTGCAGCAAAGGCTTTTTCATCCTGCCATACCTGCTGCCACTTCTTTTCAACTGTTTTGTGGTTATATACTGCCGACATAACACATTCCTCCTTAAAAACGCATAAAAACATTCTACACACATCACTTTAATTTGTCAATTAAATAGCCGCCTTTACATTATCGCTTTAAAGTGTTAAAATACCACTATTCGCATGAATATTAATATTTCTTACATGGAGGTTATAACATATGAAGACAAAGGTTGGATTCATAGGTTTCGGACTCATTGCAGGATCCTTAGCCCATGCCCTTAAAGAAAGCGGCAGGGATTATCATATAACTGCCACAAGCAGACATTTAGAACCAGTAATCGCTGCGGTTGCTGATGGTATTGTTGATGTCGCTGCTCCTGCGGTAGACGAAACATTTGCACAATGTGACATAATCCTGTTATGCACACCTGTAATTACTATCACAGAATATCTTACAAAACTAAAAGCCATTGCCAGTCCGGACTGCATAATTACCGACGTTGGAAGTGTCAAGACTATCATACATGAAGCAGCAGATTCATTAGGACTTAATGACCGCTTTATTGGTGGACATCCTATGGCTGGCTCCGAAAAAACAGGTTATGAGAATTCAGGTTCATCAATTATAAAAGGTGCAAGGTACATAATCACACCGACCAAAGAAACCAAGCCTGAAAAAATCGAATTCATGAAACAGTTTGCATCAGATGTTGGCATGCGTCCTATCGTCATGGATTACCATGTGCATGACAAATCTGTTGCTGCCATAAGCCATGTTCCACATCTTTTATCAACTGCACTCGTTCATGTAGTATCAGATAATGATGACGAAGAAAAGCATATGCAGTTACTTGCCGCAGGCTGCTTTCGTGACATGTCAAGAGTTGCAGCTTCTTCTCCTGAAATGTGGGAACAGATATGTTTAACTAACAGCTCTGCAATCAGCAACATTCTTGAACAGTATATTGATATGCTTGAAACAATCAAAGATAACATTGACAAAAAGACACCAGGCTATGTCGCCAGTCTTTTTGAGATGTCAAGAGAATACAGGAATTCCTTGGAAAGCAGACACCCAGAGCACTAAGCCCTGGGTGTTTTTATTTACAATCATCACACCTTAAAACAGCCACCGCCTACGAATTCCCGTAATATAGAATCGATTGGTACGTTCTCGTAGCCGCATGGAAGGAAATAGTTCATGAACTTAAGCAGTCTGTTTGCTTCCTGATATTCAGGGTCAGCTTCTGTTACCTGAAAAAGTATAGGCTCAACGAATGGTTTTAATACGCATGGTTCATATGGCATTGCTGAGTTAAACATAACATCCGCCTGCTCCTGGAATGGGAAGATGTTCTTCTCTTCACCTCTTCTTACAGACTCCCACATCGAAAGAGTCTTCTTTGCAGATGCTCCTCTTGTCCTGTAATCTCTTACAAGCCTTCTTAAAAGTCTTCCATCTGTAGTTGATACCCTGTTATGTTCGTCAACATTAAGCTGTGTAAGTGCACTAATATATATCTTGAATTTACTGTCTATTGGAAGTGAATATGATAATTCATCATTAAGACAATGAATTCCTTCTATTACAAGAACATCCTCTTCCCCTAACTGTAAGAAATTACCATTATATTCTTTCCTTCCGAACTTAAAGTTAAATTCCGGCAGCTCCACTTTTTCTCCGTTAAGAAGTCTGGTCATATGCTGATTAAAAAGTTCAATGTCTACTGCATGAAGGTCTTCATAATTGTAATCACCATTCTCATCAATAGGTGTCTGCTCTCTTTCAACAAAGTAATTATCGACAGCAATTGGGTGTGGCTTATATCCATTAGCCATAAGCTGAATTGATAATCTATGTGAAAATGTTGTCTTTCCTGAAGAAGATGGACCGGCTATCATGATGAATTTAGTATGCGGTCTTTTCTTTATCTCATCAACTATCTCAACAATTTTCTGTTCCTGAAGTGCCTCCTGCGTAAGCATAAAAGAAGTCATATCCCCATTAGTTATATGGTCATTAAGTTCTCCAACCGTAGACATGCCAAGCATCTTTGCCCAGCTTGTGCTTTCCTTTAACACATTAAACAGCTTTGTTTGTGGATTAAATTCAGGAACTTCAAGAGGTGCGTTCTTAACCGGTAGCTGTAACACTATTCCCTCGTCATACAGGAATATGTCAAATACCCCAAGCATGCCTGTAGAAGATGCCATATATCCGTAGAAATAATCTTTGTAGCCATTCAGGTCATACACATTAACAAATGAACTTCTTCTGTATTTGAACAGTGATGTCTTATCTGTCATTCCTTTTTCTTTAAAAAGATTCATAGCATCAGATATCTTCATCAGCTCTTTCTTGATTGGAAGATCCTTCTCAACCATACTGTGCATAACTGACTTAACTTCATCTATAAACTCTTTGTCAGGTCTGAAGTCTCCATCAAATGTGCAGTACAGTCCCTTGCTTAAAGAATATTCAACAACAACTCTGTCAATATTCCTGTCTATCTTATCTATGGCTGCAAGCATAAGAAGAACCACGCTTCTTCTATATGTCTCGTTACCTATTGATGTCGAAGTTGTAACAAATGTAACATCACTATCAGGGATATATTCTTCTCCAAGTTCTTTAAGCTTACCATTAACATTAGCGAGTATAATCTCATCCTTATATTCGTTCTGCTTCTCTGCTGCAAGCTGTGCCAGTGTCATTCCCATAGCATCCTCCTCTTACGCATCAGTCATAATATGACAATGCATCCATAATTATATTATTCTTCTGCAAAAGCTGCTGTAATCTTAACTTAACCGTAGGATTACTTTCATCTTTCTTAAGACTGTTACTTATCCCATCATTAGTTTCTTTCTCTTTTATAAGATATTCATAAAGAGTCTTATCTTTGCTCTCTAAAAGCTTCCATCCGTACTGATATTGCGTCTCACTGTATTCAGAATAAACATTTTCGTCTGACTTTCTACATTTGATAATAAAATAATACTTACCGTCTTCCTTAAGCATCTTCTCATCATCAACAACCAATCTCTGTGAAACAAGAAAATGTCTGAAATCTCCTACTTCTGACTGCGGTGATACTATAAGTGTTGTATTCCGGGTAATAACATTCATTCCCTTAGTTACAATATCAGCTATAAGCCTGCCACCCATACCACATATGGTTATAATATCAGCTTCATTCGCTGAAAGCTTTTCCAATCCGTCTGAAAGTCTTGTCTGTATTCTGTCCTCTAAACAATTATCACATATATGCTTCTTTGCCTTATCGAGTGGACCTTTTCTTAAATCCATCGCAATAGCAGACCGAGCTATTCCTTCCTGCACAAGATATATAGGAAGATAGCCGTGGTCTGTCCCTATGTCAGCCACGACTGCTCCCTTTTCACACATATGTGCAACTGTTCTTAATCTGTCAGATATTCTTACCATAGCTTAATCCTAATCAAGATAATCTCTTAACTTACGGCTGCGGCTTGGGTGTCTTAACTTTCTTAAAGCCTTGGCTTCAATCTGTCTGATACGTTCTCTTGTTACATTGAATTCTTTACCAACTTCCTCAAGAGTTCTTGCTCTTCCATCATCCATACCAAATCTTAATCTTAATACCTTCTGCTCTCTTTCTGTAAGAGTTCCAAGTACTTCAACAAGCTGTTCCTTAAGAAGTGTAGAAGCTGCTGCCTCTGCCGGAACAGGAACATTATCATCCTGAATGAAATCTCCAAGATGGCTGTCTTCCTCTTCACCAATAGGTGTCTCAAGAGATACCGGTTCCTGCGAAATCTTCTGAATCTCTCTTACTCTCTCTACAGGAATATCCATATTCTCTGCAATCTCCTCTGGTGATGGTTCTCTTCCAAGTTCCTGAAGCAGCTGTCTCTGTACTCTTACAAGCTTGTTAATTGTCTCTACCATATGAACAGGAATTCTTATAGTACGGGCCTGGTCAGCTATAGCTCTTGTAATAGCCTGTCTGATCCACCATGTAGCGTATGTACTGAACTTGAATCCTTTTCTGTAATCGTATTTCTCAACAGCCTTTATAAGACCTAAGTTACCTTCCTGAATAAGATCAAGGAACTGCATACCACGTCCAACATAACGTTTTGCAATACTTACAACAAGTCTTAAGTTAGCTTCTGCAAGTCTTTTCTTGGCTTCCTCATCTCCTTCTTCCATTCTCTTGGCATACTCAATCTCTTCATCAGCACTAAGAAGAGGTACTTTACCTATCTCCTTCAGATACATTCTTACCGGATCATCAAGACCGATTCCATCAGGAACAGAAAGATCTATCTTCTCAATATCAATCTCATCTTCATCATCAAGAATAATATCCTCATCTTCATCAGGTACATCATTCATTCTTACATCTACTTTTTTTAGCTCAAGAATTTCAAATACCTTCTCCATTCTGTCAGCTTCAAAATCTGTATCCTGAAAATATGTCATAATTTCCTGATAATCAAGTACATTCTTTTTCTTCTTGGCTATTGCAAGAATACCCTCTATCTTCTCCCAGAATTTAGCTTCCTGTGCTTCTGCATCATCTGCGTCACTGTTTTCTGTCTCTTCTTTTACTTCTTCTTTAATCTCTTCTTTCTTAGTTGTCTTCTTTGCTGCTGCTTTTTTTGCAGGAGTCTTCTTTTCTGTTGTCTTTTCTTCCTTAGTCTCCTTAACATTCTCTTCTAATGTTTCTACCATTTTCTTAGCCATTTCTCTTCTCCATTCTTCTTCGCGTAACACGCTCTATATATTTATAACTTAATATGAATCTGATTCAGCTTCTGCTGTTCAATTATTATCTCCTGCATACGCTTCGGGTCTACTGTCTTATTAAGTTCATGATTAAGGCTGTTAGCCTTAATTCTGATAACAATGTCATTAAGAGTCTTTTCTCTTTCCAGATTATTAAGGCTCTCATCCAGGTCTGCCGAAAACATTGCTGCGACTTCCGTATGTTCTTCTGTTGTTGCATAATCAGCTATAATTGCAGCAGGGCTTATATTTCCTGTCCCATACTGTTCATATACTTTCTCTGCCACACCCGAAAATAACGGGTCAATAAAATCCTCTGGTTTAATATAACCCGCAACCTTATCAAATATATCCCTGTCACTTATGAGCCATGTAAGAAGCATTTTCTCTGCCTGTCTTAAACCATCTTCACGCTTCTTCGGCTTACGCTCAACAGTTGGCTGCGGACTAACTGCACCTGCATTTCTTGATATAATTCCTTCCTGATTACCAAGCCTTGATACCATCTGCCTCATGCCATCTTCTGGTATCATAAACTGCCTGCACACTGCTTTCAGGTAATTATCACGTTCCAGCTTTTCTTTAAATGTAACAAGCTTTGCTGCAACTTCTCTTTCAAATGCAGTCTCGCTTTCCGGATCCCCCCTGTCGTAATTTCTTAACATGGTTCCTATCTCATACATAAAGCTGTTCTCTGCATTATCAATTCTTTCCTGAAATGCCTCTGCACCCATAGCCTTAATAAACTCATCAGGATCCTTATATGGCCGCATATTAATTACCTTCGTTGAAAGCCCTGCTTCCTTAAGAATCGGAATTGCCCGGAGTGCCGCCTTAACTCCTGCCTCATCACTGTCATAGGTTATAAGCACATTATCTGTATATCTCTTTAACAGCCTTGCATGTCCCGGTGTCAGTGCCGTTCCAAGTGACGCAACCGCCTGGTTAAAGCCCGCCTGATGCATTGATATAACATCCATATAGCCTTCACATATTATCATGTTAGGCTTTCTTGACGTTCTTGCTATATTAAGTCCATATAGATTGCGGCTCTTATCAAACAATCTTGTCTCCGGTGAATTAAGGTACTTTGGCTTGGCATCACCCATAACTCGTCCACCAAATCCTATGACCTTATTATTAATATCCATAATTGGAAAAATTACTCTGTTCCAGAACTTTTCATGAATACCTCTCTCATAAGTAAAAAGTCCTGATTCCTTCAGAATATCATCATCATAACCTTTGTCCTTCAACAGCTTGTACAGATTACCTGTTGACTGTGTTGCATACCCCAGTCCAAAGCTGTTAATTGTACTGTCAGACAATTCACGCTTTTTAAGATAATCAAGACCGGCTTTCCCATTCTCACTTCTAAGCTGCCTGTAATAATATGTGGCAGCAATCTTATTAATCTCTAAAAGCCTGTCTCTTATCCCTCTTTCTTTGCGGTCTTCTTCTGACATAGACGTCTGCGGCAGTGCAACTCCGGCTCTTTCACCCAGCATCTTAACTGCCTCTAAGAATGTCATATTCTCATATTCCATAACAAATGTTATGACATTACCCCCAGCGCCGCATCCAAAACAATGATATAACTGCCGCTGTCCTGAAACCGAAAATGATGGCGACTTTTCATTATGAAACGGACATAGTCCGGTATATGAACTTCCATTCTTTTTTAATTTGACATACCCGGATATAACATCAACAATATCATTCCGGGATATTACTTCATCTATTACTTCTCTCGAATACATTACTTCATCCCTTCCAGGCCTTTGGTACAAAGATTTCCTGAAACTTACTTATTGAATACTGGTCACTCATGCCAGCTATATAATCACACACAACCTGCTCCGGTCTTTCATCAAATTCTGTTATAAATCTCTTATATGTATCCGGCAGTTTATCCGTGTTCGCAACATAGTATCTGTACAATTCTGTTATCAGCTTATCTGCTTTCGCTTCCTCACTTTTAGCTGTCGGATTAAGATACAGACTTTCAAACATGAATTTTCTTAATTCTGTCATTGCTTTACGTACAGGTTCTGACATTACAAGATCATTCTTTCCTATGCTGTTCATTATTATATCGCTAATCATCGTATTAAGTCTTTCCTTGGTTGAATTACCAAGAACATCCGTATATTCTGACGGAATGTCGCTTTCCTTCAATATCCCTGCTCTTATTCCATCATCTATATCATGATTAATATACGCTATCTTATCGGAAAGTCTTACTGCTTTTCCTTCAAGAGTTGATGGATTACCTGATGTTCTATGGTTCAATATTCCATCACGCACTTCCCATGTAAGGTTAAGTCCCTGGCCATCCTTTTCAAGAAATTCAACAACTCTTATACTCTGTCTGTAATGAGCAAATCCCATAGGACATAAAGAATTAAGTGTTCTCTCACCTGCATGTCCAAAAGGTGTATGTCCAAGGTCATGTCCCAATGCAATAGCTTCTGTCAGATCTTCATTAAGATTAAGCGCCCTTGCTATACTTCTTGCAATCTGGGCAACCTCTAAGGTATGAGTCAGTCTTGTTCTGTAATGGTCTCCCTCTGGTGCAAGAAACACCTGCGTCTTATGCTTTAAACGCCTGAATGCCTTACAATGAATAATTCTGTCTCTGTCTCTCTGATATATTGTCCTCATAGGGCATGGTTCTTCATCTCTGTCGCGTCCTCTTGACTCATCAGAAAAACTTGCATATGGGCTGAATATCAGATGTTCCCTCTTTTCCTGTTCCTCTCTAATGTTCATCTGTATGTGCCTCCCGCACTGAAACACTAATTTTAAAGCTCACAATTTAATTATTCAACAAAACATGTGTTTTTCCTTTTTTATTTTTTAAAATTTTTCACAAAATAATCATTTGTTATTATCATTACCCACATTATGGACTGAAAAACCCGCCAAATGCCCCTGCAGCCACACATGCAGCTACTGACATGACGATATTATTACTACTGTCCGGTGCCTGTTTCTTCATTATTGCAGCTATTACCAATAACACTGTAATATACACTGCTCCATATATAATTCCTACGGCCACTCTCCTCCTTTTTATCATCCATGCACTAAGCATCGCACCGGTAAAGCTTCCCGCCACATATATTCCAAATATAATATTATCAACCGCTTTCTCGTCAAGTATAAATTTTCTCATAAGATATGTAAGAAGTCCGAGCATAAGCAGCGTTATTACATATCCTGCAATAAGAGATTGCACCATTTTTCTTATATAATCCATTGATTTCCTTTGTTGTCCTCTTTTTATTAATTGTATGATTAAAAATGTTATCTTATGATTATCTCCTGTTTTCTTTAATAGCACTTGACGGCACAATGTGCGTACTGTAGAATGAGAAGAAATATTTTAATTTTAAGACTGGAGGGATTTTTCTTGGATACGGATAGTATTATCCAACTTATTGCAATTGTTATTTTATTGGTTTTATCAGCATTTTTCTCATCTGCAGAGACTTCATTTATCACTGTGAACAGAATCAAAGTGCTGTCTTTAGTTGAAGAGGGTAATAAGAGGGCTGCTCTTGTAATTAAGATTATTGACCAGCCGGCAAAGATGCTCTCTGCTGTTCTTATTGGCAATAATATAGTCAATATCAGCTGTTCTGCATTAGCTACATCATTTACAATCAGTGTATGGGGTAATAAAGCGACAGGTATTGTTACCGGTGTTCTTACGCTTCTTGTTCTTATATTTGGTGAGATTACACCTAAGAATACTGCCAACATGTATGCCACTAATATGGCAATGGCTTATGCTCCTATAATATGGGTGCTTATGATTGTTCTTACACCCGTTATATTCATAGTAGACCACCTTGCAGGCTTCTTCTTATGGTTATTAAGAATTGACAATAACAAGAAGAAAGATATATTTACTGAAGATGAGATACGAACCATTGTTAATGTAAGCCAGCAGGAAGGTGTAATTGAATCTAACGAAAAGAAAATCATTAATAACCTATTTGATTTTGGTGATTCAACAGCTAAGGATGTTATGATTCCAAGAATTGATATGACTCTTGCTGATGTCAGTTCATCATATGATGATATAATTTCTCTGTTCAGGCAGACAATGTATACACGTATTCCTATTTATGAGAATACACCTGATAACGTAATCGGCATTCTTAATATCAAGGATTTAATTGTCAATCCTTCTGATAACGATACATTTAACATAAGGAACATTATCAGAAAGCCATTCTTTACATTTGAACAGAAGAATACTTCTGACCTGTTTAAGGAAATGCAGTTAAGTTCAACAAGCATTGCCATTGTCCTTAGTGAGTATGGAACAACATCTGGAATGATTACTACAGAAGACCTGCTTGAAGAGATTGTCGGTGAAATTCGTGATGAATATGATACTGACGAAAAGGAAGCTTTATCTAAGATTAATGATACTACATACAGAGTTGATGGCTCATTTAAGCTTGACGATTTAAACGATGAACTTGGCACTAAACTTGAATCTGAAGATAACGATTCAGTTGGCGGACTTATCGTTGAAAGACTTGACAGACTTCCTAAAGCCGGTGATAAAATCACTATTGGTAATGTCTGGATGTTTGTCGAAAAGGTTGCTTCTAACAGAGCTGAATCTGTTATTGTAAAGATTATACCTGATAAGAAAGACGAAACTAAAAAAGCTAATTAATTTTATAAAAAATGCTGTGCATTAACATCGTCTTGTTAACGCACAGCATTTTTATTATTAATACTTATATATTACTGATTAAAGTGCCTTGATTCTCTCAAGTGCCTTCACTGTATTCTCATATGAACCGAATGCTGTCAGTCTGAAGTATCCTTCACCACTTGGTCCGAATCCTGAGCCTGGTGTACCAACAACATTAGCCTTCTCAAGAAGGTAATCGAAGAATTCCCAGCTTGTCATCTTATCAGGAGTCTTTAACCAGATATATGGTGCATTAACACCACCTGATACTGTGTATCCTGCTGACTTAAGTCCTTCAAGGATTGTCTTTGCATTGTTCATGTAGTAAGCAATCTGCTCACCTGTCTGCTTCTGTCCAGCTTCTGAATATACTGCCTCACCTGCTCTCTGTACAATGTAAGGAGCTCCGTTAAACTTAGTTCCATGTCTTCTTGCCCAGAGACTGTGAAGTGTTACATCTCCACACTTAAGATCCTTAGGAATAACTGTGAAACCAAGTCTTACACCTGTAAATCCTGCATTCTTAGAGAATGACCTGAGTTCGATTGCACATGTTCTTGCACCTTCACACTCATATATTGTATGAGGAACATCTGGTTCTGAAATGTATGCTTCATATGCTGCATCATAGATAATAACAGCGCCAACCTTATTAGCGTAATCAACCCACTTCTGAAGCTCATCCTTAGTAATTGTTGAACCTGTTGGATTGTTAGGAAAACACAGATATATGATATCCGGTGTTTCTTTTGGAAGCTCTGGTGCAAAGTTAGTCTCTGCTGTACAAGGCATATAAACAACATTGCTCCATGCCTGCTTCTCTGGAATATAATCTCCTGTTCTTCCTGCCATTGCATTAGTATCAACATATACAGGATATACAGGGTCACATACTGCAATCTTATTATCTACTGAGAAGATATCTCCTATATTACCTGAATCAGACTTTGCTCCATCTGATACGAATATCTCATCTGCTGATATATCACATCCACGCTTCTTGTAATCATGGTCTGCAATTGCACTTCTTAAGAATTCATATCCAAGATCTGGTGCATATCCGTGGAAAGTCTCGGCATGTCCCATCTCATCAACTGACTTATGTAATGCATCAATTACTGCTGGTGCTAATGGCTGTGTAACATCTCCAATGCCAAGTCTGATGATTTCCTTATCTGGATTAGCCTGCTGATAAGCTGCTACTTTCTTACCGATTGTTGAAAATAAATAGCTTCCTGGAAGCTTTAAATAATTATCGTTAATCTTAAACATATATTCCTCCTTATTTTCTGCCTTGTTTTACAAAACTAACGCTTATTATACATCATTTTTCATTATGTTCCAAGATAAAATCTTGATAATCTTTCATATTCTGTATTAATTGCCTGTAAAAGTTCTTTATCTCCATGCATATTATCAGGATGATATATCTTTAAAAGTGCCTTATAGCGCTTTTTTAAAGATGTTGTATCCTCAACCCCCTTGAAGAATATCTTTACATTTTCAGCATTAGACATACTGCGCCTTGCTTCACGATAAACCTTGTCCTTATATATAAGCTTTTCCCGCTCGAACTTATCTTTATCAATTGCAAGCTGTCTGGTTTCCCTTTCCAGAATATTCCATTTTTGTTCAAATAAATCTCTCTGACTCTCAAGCTGTTTCTTAAGCAGCATATTCTTACTCTGCTGTCTCTGAAGCATTCCCATCTGAATCTCAATGAGTTTTCTCTCATCTTCCAGATTTCTGCTTAATTCCTGCAGCCTTACATTCTCTTTAAATAGCCATTTCTTCTTCTCATCTTCACTGCTTAGTTCATCAAACATTGCAACCTCCATATCAGCTCCCCATCAAGCCAGCCGCAAAATATATCTAATCAGATTCCACTATGAAACCAGAAAACCTTCAATGGTTTTTCTGAGTCAACCGTTTTCATTGTATGTCTGACACCCGGTAATGCTATGAATGAATCACCCGATTTAACCTCAAACTCTTCGTTGTCAAGCCTGACAAATCCATTTCCTTCCAATACAAAAAATCCCTCCTGGTCATCATGAAATCCTGGTTCTGGATTAAACTCTGTTTCTGAACATATTGTAACTCCTGAACAACAGCCATTGATACATCCATTAGCCTCTGTAAGGAATTTTACACTTCTCCTTCCTTCTTCTCTTGCTGCAAGTGCTTCTTCCAATGTTATATATGGTTTCTTCATAATCAATCTCCTTCTGAAATATAAAAAACGGAGTCCCAGGCATATGCTGTAAGACCCCGTTTTATTATGTTCTCTGTTCTGCCTGTTACTTATTCTCGTATCTTAAAAGTTCTGTATATGCAAGAAGGAATGGTCCTACACCCTTGGCATCATCTTCCACGATTGGCTCTGACATATAATAATCATATGTACCAGGTCTTCTTCCATTACCACCAAGCCCTGCAACAAGACAGATACCGCCGAGTGATAACGAACCATCTTCATTAGTCTTAAGATATCTTTCGCAGATACCATCAATTGCTTTCTTGGCATACTGTGCATAATCATCAGAAAGATATCCAAGACGTACAGCCTTAAGAAGTGCATATGCCATAATTGAACTTCCACTTGTCTCAAGGTAGTTCTTATCCATGCCACCATAATTAACTACCTGATACCACATACCACTCTCATCCTGATACTTAAGCATTGAATCCACGAGATCCTTAAATGCATCCTCAAGCATCTTACATTCAGCATCATACTTATGATCCTTATTATCAACCTGATCAAGTGTATCAATAAGTGCCATTGTATACCAGCCAATAGCTCTTAACCAGCTGTGCTGTGATAAACCTGTAACCTTATCACACCAGAATGCTTCTCTGCTTGTATCCATTGCATGGAAATAAAGTCCGTTAACAGGATTTCTCATATTCTCAATTACGAACTTGAACTGTCCGAAAATATCAGAGTAATTCTTTCTGTCATTGTATCTTGTCTCATATTCAAGATAGAATGGAAGTCCCATATAAAGACCATCAAGCCATACCTGATTAGGATATATATCCTTATGCCAGAAGCTTCTTGCTTCATTCTGACATCTAGGCATAATCTCTATCTGTGAATACACTAAATCTGCTGCCTTCTTATATTTTTCCTTACCTGTAAGGTCATATAATTCAAATAAAGTCTTACCAGCATTAACATTATCAATATTCTTCTCGCCTATGCTGTAGCCATCTATTGTACCATCTTCAAAGACTCTGTAATCTATAAAATCATCTGCAAACTTAAGATACTTTTCTTCCTTAGTTAAGTCATACATCTGAAGAACTGCTTTAATCATACAGCCATCAATATAATTCCACTTTGACTTAAGGCCCTGCTTAATCTTTTCAATGTTCCATACAGGAGCATCTGGTGTGCTTTTTTCCAGAAGCCCGTCAATATACTTTACTACTGCGTCCATTATTTCTGTCTCCTTATCAACTTAAATGGGGAAATATACATGCTATTTTACCCATATTTTATAGAAATTGTACACTAAAAAATGCCTTTAAGCAACCCATTTTTAACAAATATAGCCAAAAACACAGATTTTTATTGACTATATGCTGATTAAATACGAAAATATAATCAATAATTCATTGTAAATGCTTTTATAAAAACATCTCATTTATTTTATATAAAGTTATTATTCAGAAAGGTCAGATTATGAAAACAGGAATTGTATTTGAAGGTGGTGCATTCAGAACCATTTTTTCATGTGGTGTTATGGATGCCATGTTAGAAAATAAAATTATGCCTGATTACATGATTGGTGTATCAGCCGGCGCTGCATACGGCGTATCCATGGCATCAGGACAGATTGGAAGAAACTTAAAGATTCTTATTGATTATAGAAATGATAAACGTTATGTGGGGCTTAGCAACATGGTACACAGGGATAACCGTTCTCTTTATGGGCTTAATTTCACATTTGACACTATCCCTAATGAACTTGTTCCTTATGATTATGATGCATTTCTCAGATATAAAGGTACTTTCAAATGTGTTGTAACTAATGTACTCACTGGAAAACCTGAATATAAAACTTTCACAGGATATGACCGCACTAACCAGCTTTTACGGGCAACGTGTGCTCTCCCACTGGCTTTTCCTCTTATATATCTTGATGGAACACCTTACCTTGATGGCGGTTTAAGTGATTCCATTCCTTTTGAGAAAGCATTTGAAGATGGCTGTGACAGAGTTATTGTTGTTCTTACCCGTGAAGCAGGCTATCAGAAGCAGACAACAAGCTCTGTGCGGACCCTTGCAAGAGCATTCCTTAAATATCCTGAAATCCAGCGTGATATTCTTCTTCGTGCTGAACGTTACAACCGGTGCTTAAAGCGTCTTGAACGCTACGAAAAAGAAGGCCGCTGCCTCGTTATCCGCCCTACTAAAAGCAAGGGCTTTGGAAAGATTGAAAAAGACTTTAATAAGATTCTTTCAATGTATAACGATGGATACAATCAGACTTATTCTTTAATCAATGAAATACAGAGGTTTTATCATTAATATATGTAGAAGTACCTATATTTTAGTCTGATAACCTCAGATATTACTCACCTTGTGTAAGTAAATGATGCCATTTGCAGAGCTTTTTATATTGCAGAAAAGCAAACGCGCTTCGCTTGAACGAGCTTTTCTGCAATACCCTTTTGCAAATGGCAGCATAACTTACACTGGGTTCGTAATAATTCAGTTATCAGACTAAAATACAGGTACTTCTTTATATATAAATAATAAATTCTTAAAAATTTCCGAACACAAAGTCTTTTACTATTCCGATTGCTTCTCTTACCATATAGTTTATGAAGAGTACATGGTCGCTTTCTGCTGGCATTCCACAGGTATTGTTTAATCCTGCATGTCTGGCAAGAAGGCGGCTTCTTGCTATATGGAAGTTGTTGGTTGCTATGCCAACCAGTGAATCTGTATTCTCTATGTATTGTACTGAATACTTCATATTCTCTGATGTATCTGTTGAATTATCTTCCTGTATTATGCGTGAGCCATCTATTCCTTTAGATACAAGATAATTATACATTGCAAATGCTTCTGTTGTATTTTCACCTTTTCCCCTGCCGCCTGATACTATTATTGTTGTATCAGGGTTATCTATTGCATAGGAAACAGCAACATCTAACCGGTTCTTAAGTGACCTTGTTATGTGGTCACCTCTTATCTGACAACCAAGTACTATTATATAATCACAGTTATCCTTTGGCTTTGCAGTCATTCCTTTTATTATTAATACTTCAATGAAAATAAACAGCGACACACCTGCTGCCATTATCACTATAAAACATATTCTTAAGACCTTTGCCACATGAATTATACCTTTAATTTCTAATACTCTCACTGCAAATATCAGTCCAAAAAAGACAGCACCCATCAGCCATATAAATATAAATGATGAACCCACCCCTGCGTATGTTGCACACACTATATAATATCCCAGGCATATAAGTGCCAGCACAAGCCATATTGTATACATAAAACTACTATTCTCCGTTACTTTTTCCATACTTTATTCCACGCTCATACATCAATTATCCTGCATAATCCACATTTTTACCCGCAAATTCAGGATAATCTGCTGATTTCTGGTTCTGTCCGTAAGATGTGGCAGGATATTTAATTGCTGTATTGGTGACACCACCTGACACATACGACCTTCCGCACTCTGGACAGACAGCCGTTTTAAGTGTAACTGTCGCATTCAGTACTTCGCCATCTTTACTGGCAGCCTTCCTGTTCGCATTAGAAACATGCTCCTGTTCATGTGCCATAACCTTTGTGGCCGCTGCTGACGGGTCAATATGTGCTGCACTCTTAAATGAAACATTTACTTCATCTGAACCATCCTTATATTCCCTGTTCGCACATGTTTCACATTCCACCTGTCCGGAACGCTTCATTGCTTTAAGTCTTGCAGAGCTTATATCCTGTGTATCAACACCTGCTACATTAACAGACAGATTTCTATTCATATCATTAACGCCGTTAATCATCATCTTAATGTGCACCCCCTTCATGTAAAATGTTTAAACAATATATCTGTATTTACTATAACATAGTTTGATAATTATGCTAGTTTTTTTTGATGTAAAAGTTTAATATATACATACAAACAATCAATAATATAGAAACGAGGTATTATATATGTTTACATTTAACAAAGATGTTACAGCTACTAACTGCGAACCTGGTGTTACAAGAAAAATATTATGCTACTCTGATGACCTTATGATGTGCGAGATTCATTTTGAAAAAGGTTCTAAGGGCAATTTCCATAGCCACAAGCATCTGCAGATTACTTATGTTGCTAAGGGTAGCTTTGAATTCACTATCGGTGATGAAACTAAAATCGTTAATCAGGGCGACAGCGTATACATGCCTTCTGGCGTAACCCATGGTGTTACATGTCTTGAAGAAGGAATCCTCTGTGATGTATTCAATCCTATGAGAGAGGATTTTCTTAAGTAAAATGAAGGTACCATTTAATATTAATCTTTCAGGTAAAACTGCTGTTGTAACCGGAGGAAGCGGAACTCTCTGCTCAGCCATGGCATATGGACTTGCCGTATGCGGTGCTAAGGTTGCAATAATCGGACGTAACAAAGAAAAGCTTGCTTCTATTTCTGAGAAGCTTACTAAAGATGCTCTGGATGAATATAACAAAAATGTTATTGTTAAAGGCTACAACTGCAATGTAATTAATAAAGATGAGCTTTCAGCTGCTTATGAAACTATTAAGAATGAACTCGGCAGCTGTGATATTCTCATTAATGGTGCAGGCGGCAACCAGCCTGGTGCAATTACTTCCATCGAGATGTTAAAGAAAGAAAAAGAAGATTCTGACTATTCTTTCTGGAATCTTGATGAAGACAGAATCCGTGATGTTATGGATCTTAATTACATGGGAACTCTTCTTCCTATTCAGGTATTTACTAAGGATATGGTTGAAAAGAGAAGTGGCAGTATTATCAATATTGCTTCTGTAACTTCTATTCTTCCTCTTACCAAGGTTATAGCTTATGGCAATGCCAAGAGTGCTATTCTTAATCTTACACAGTGGCTTGCTGTACATTTTGGTGAAAGCGGTATACGCTGCAATGCAATTGCGCCAGGATTCTACGCTGCCGAGCAGAATCATGATCTCTTATTCAATGCTGATGGCTCATATACAGACCGTGCCAGAAAGATTATTGCCGGAACACCTATGGGACGCTTTGGCAATCCTGAAGAGCTTATTGGTGCTGCACTCTTTCTTGCAAGTGATGAAACAGCCAGCTTTGTCAATGGTATAGTGTTACCTGTTGACGGCGGATATAGTGCTTATAGCGGAGTGTAGGGTTCTTTGGTTGAAAACTGTATATAATTCAAGGCGATGTCAGTTTTGACATCGCCCTTTTTGTTGACCAGCCACACAAAAGCCTACACTACAACTCTGCCCTGATAATCTCTGCTGCCTTAACCATATTCTTAAGGCTTGCTTCTGTCTCTGGCACACCTCTTGTCTTAAGTCCACAGTCTGGATTTACCCACAGCTTGTCTTTGTCTATCTTTGTTAGCATTATCTTTATTGCACGGGTAATCTCTTCTACCGACGGTATTCTTGGTGAATGAATGTCGTATACTCCCGGTCCAACCTCTGTTTCAAAGTTGTTTTCTCTTAATGAATCAAGAATCTGAAGGTCTGAGCGTGATGCTTCAAATGTGATAACATCAGCGTCCATATCGTCTATTGCTGGGATTATATCTGTAAATTCACTGTAACACATATGAGTATGTATCTGTGTTTCAGGTTTTACGCCGCTTGCAGTAAGTCTGAATGCTGGTATTGCAAAATCAAGATATTCTGTATTCCAGTCAGATTTTCTTAATGGAAGCTTTTCTCTTAAGGCTGCCTCATCAATCTGGATAATCTTAATTCCATTTGCTTCAAGGTCAAGCACCTCATCTCTTATTGCAAGTGCAATCTGCGAAATTGATTCCTTGATTGTAATATCTTCTCTTGGGAATGACCAGTTAAGAATTGTTACCGGACCTGTAAGCATTCCTTTCATTATCTTATCTGTAAGTGACTGTGCATACACAGACCACTCAACTGTTATCGGCTTCTTGCGGTAAACATCTCCCCATATAACAGGTGGTTTAACACATCTTGTTCCATATGACTGAACCCATGCTTTCTCTGTGAACAGAAAACCTCCCAACGCTTCACCGAAATATTCAACCATGTCATTTCTTTCATATTCTCCATGAACAAGTACATCAAGTCCGATTTTTTCCTGCCATCTGACACATTCTTCAATTTTCTTCTTATTAAATTCAACATACTGTTCTTCGCTGATTTCACCCTTACGGAATGCTGAACGGTTGGCCTTAACATCTTTTGTCTGTGGAAATGAACCGATTGTAGTTGTAGGCAGCTTCGGTAATGCAAATTCTTTCTTCTGAAGCTGCTGTCTCTCACTTCTTGCAGGAAGCCTTCTGTAATCTGCCTCTGTAACTTCCTCAAGTCTTTTCTTGACAGCTTCATTATCACATTTTCTTGTACCTGCAAATAGCTGTCTGTTTGTCTTGAATCTTTCATCTTCTTCAATATTTCCACACTCGACAAGCCCGCTTAATTCCTTTAATTCCACAAGCTTTTCTTCTGCAAATGCAAAGTAATTCAGATATTCATCCGAAAGTTTATTCTCATGCTTTAATGTATATGGAACATGCTGCAGCGAACATGATGTTGATAAAACCGTCTGTATTCCCTTATCTTCAAGCTTTTTAAGAACATTCAAAGTCTTTTCATAATGATTCTTCCAGATATTCTTTCCATTTACAAGTCCAGCGAATAATACCGTGTCCTTTGGAAATCCATATTTTTCAATAAGTTCTGCCGTCTTCTTTCCCTCAATAAAATCAAGTCCGATTCCGTCAAACGACAGCTTAACAATATCTTCATACACATCCCTCACGTCTCCGAAATATGTCTGAAGCAATACTTTGCATGATTTCTTCTTACCTAAAATATCACTATACATTTTGACAAACAGTTCTCTGTCTTCTTCTGTCATGTCCTGTACAAGTGCAGGCTCATCAAACTGAAGCCACTGGATTCCTACAGCTTCACATTTGCTATAAACATCTTTATATGCTTCAATAAATGCATTGATAAAATCATCTGCCCTCTTCTTGCCTGTAAATCTGCACAGCTTAAATAAAGTATACACACCTGTGATTACCGGTTTTGTCTCGATTCCAAGTTCTTTTGCCTCTGCATATTCTGCCCACATCTTATTACCTGTAAGTCTTATCTGCGTGCTGTCCTCAACCTCTGGAACAATGTAATGGTAATTGGTATTAAACCACTTCTTCATTGCAAGAGCCTTAACGTCACCGTTCTCTCCCTGATAGCCCCTTGCCATTGCAAGATATTTATCAAGCTCTGAAACCTCAAGTTCCTTGTATCTTTCAGGAATTATATTCAGTAAAAATGCTGTATCAAGCACTATATCATAATATGAAAAATCATTGCTTGTGATATAATCAATCCCTGCCTCTTTCTGTATAAGCCAGTGTGTCTTTCGTAACTCCTTTGCTGTCTGTGTCAGTTCATCTGCACTTATTTCTTTTCTGAAATATTTTTCTAATGCAAACTTTAACTCTCTTAATGTTCCTATCCTTGGATAACCTGCTACTGCTGTCTTCATACCTGCTGTCTTCATACCTGCTCTCCTCATCTATAATTTGATGTTGTCATTATAAATTTGAAGAACGCATTTGTATAATACATAAAAAAACAGGTTAGTCATAGTTTAAAACTATGTCCAACCCGTTTTATATACATATAATGACTACTTAAGATACTTCCTTATAGCCTCAAGATATGTATTTCCAAGCCTGCTAAGTATCCCTTTTTTGTGAGTTATGTAACCAATATGCATATCTGATTCATCAGCAAGCGGCACTGCTATAATGTCTTTTCCGTTGAGCTTCTTGTCAATAATACCACTACTTACTGTGTAACCATTAAGACCAATCAGCAGGTTAAAAAGAGTTGCCCTGTCACGGACTCTTATGTTCTTCTTTCTTGCTGTCTCTGAAAATATCTCTTCCGAAAAATAAAATGAATTATGTTCTCCCTGCTCGAATGACAGATACGGATAATCCTCTAACTGCTCATTGCTTATAACATCACACTCTGCAAGAGGGTGCTTTCTGCTTATAAATACATGCGGTCTCGCAGTATACAGTTCATGAAATTCGAGGTCGTATGACTTAAAAATCTTCTTAAATACCGCCTCGTTGAAATTATTAATATACAGAATTCCTATTTCACTTCTAAGCTTTGCGACATCCTCAATAATCTCATAAGTCTGGGTTTCTCTTAAGCTGAAATCATATTCGTTCTGTCCGAACTGCTTAATAAGGTCAACAAATGCATTGACAGCAAAAGAATAATGCTGTGTTGATATACAATATTGCTTTCTTCCACCATTATCGCCCTTATACTTGTCCTCTAAGATTGCCGCCTGGTCAAGAATCTGTCTTGCATACGATAAGAACTCTTCACCTTCTTTAGATACACTTATTCCTTTATTAGTTCTGTTGAATATCGTAATATTCATTTCTTTTTCAAGTTCATGAATTGCATTCGTAAGGCTAGGCTGGGAAATATATAATTTCCCTGCCGCCTCTGTGATAGTTCCTGTCTGTGCAACTGTAACAATATATTTTAACTGCTGTAATGTCATACCCTTACCTGCCTAAAATTTTTTAATATTATAACACATTTTTGTTGTTTTTTAAAAAATATTCTGTTACAATCAACCCGTAAAATAATCTGATTATGAACGGAGGTGGATTTTCATGGATAGTTGCGATCGTATAGGACGAAGTAAGAACTGCGGTGTATACTATAAGTGTAGGCTCGGAATGTGGCTATCTGTGAGAATCTCATAACCACATTCTAATAAATTGTGCCTTTTATACATCGCATCAGAGGATCCTTACTATCACAATCATCTGTAGCGATGTATTTTTATGCCCAATTGAGGCAAGAAGGAGGTCACAATGAACAAAGTATTATTCCCGAAGAAAGATTATGTAAAAGAACTTGTCAGGATTTTTAAGTCATCTAAGAATTCACAGAAATTAGTTAAGGCACTTTCTAAGTATCATGAAAAAGATATTGCTGAAGCAATCACTCTTCTTACACCTGCTGAAAGACAGCATATATATAACGTTCTTGATGAACATATGATTGCTGAGATTTTCTCTTATCTTGATGATGCTGAAAAATATCTTGAAGAACTGTCATTAGAGAAAGCTGCACGTGTAGTATCTTACATGGATTCTGATGATGCGGTTGATGTACTTGACGATTTGTCAGAAACTAAGAAGAATGAAATTGTAGAACACTTAGATGCTGATGCAAAGGAAGATGTTCAGAAGCTTCTTTCTTATGAGGACGATGAGATTGGTAGCTGCATGACTAATAATTTCATATGCATACCGGATAATCTTACTATAAGAGAAGCCATGAGCGCCCTTGTCAAGCAGGCTGGCGAGCATGATAACATATCAACTATATATGTAGTCAATAGTATTGGCAAGTTTGCCGGGGCAATTGATTTAAAAGATTTAATTATAGCGAGACAGAATGATAATCTTGCCGACATAATAAGCAGTTCATACCCTTATGTATACGAGCATGAAAATATCAATGAATGTATTGATAAGATTGCAGATTACGAAGAGGATTCCATTCCTGTACTTACTGATGATGGAAAGATATGCGGTATTCTTACCGCAACAGATATAGTTGAACTTGTTGACGATGCAATGAGTGATGACTATGCAAAGCTCGCCGGTCTTACTTCAGAAGATGATTTAAGCGAGCCAACTCTTGTAAGTATCAGGAAACGTCTGCCTTGGCTTATTATACTGCTGTTTCTTGGAATGGCAGTTTCATCAGTTGTAGGAATATTTGAATCAGTAGTTGCTGTTCTTCCGATTGTAATATGTTTCCAGTCTCTCGTTCTTGACATGGCTGGTAATGTTGGAACACAGTCGCTTGCTGTAACTATCCGTGTGCTTATGGATGAGACTTTAAGTGCCAAGAAAAAGTTATCCCTTCTTTTCAAAGAGATGAAGATAGGTTTCATTAATGGTGCAAGTCTTGGAATCATGGCTCTTGTATTCTTAGGTGTCTATATTCATATATTCAAGAAATATGCGTGGATATCAGCATTTTTAATATCTGGCTGCGTCGGATTATCTCTTATTGTTGCTATGGTTGTATCAAGTCTTGTGGGAACAATTATTCCAATGTTTTTCCACAAGATTCACATTGACCCGGCTGTTGCGTCAGGTCCGCTTATCACGACTGTGAACGACCTCGTTGCTGTTGTCACTTATTACGGACTTGCAATGATATTTCTTGTTGAGATATTTCATGTGTAATATAAATGTGGTGTCATATTCTAATTGATATGGCACCACATTTTTTACTTTATTTACTCTTTAAATAACCCGAACAGCTTAAGCAGCTTCTGCCAGAAATTAAGTTTCTTGGCTGTATCTGCTGTATCTGTTGTAACCTCTGCAACTCCGTCTGTGTTCTCATTGATTCCACTGTCAAACTGTCCGTAGCTTTCTGTAAGCTGTGTAACCGCAGTCCCTAATTTTAATATATTTGCAGAAAGATTGATAAACCAGATACTGCCATGAAAACCTTCTGGCGTAACAACGAACGCTTTGCCGACCTCTTCAATGCTGTAGCTTTTAATGGCAGGCAGGTTATTAATCCTGATGAACTAACTGAGATGGATACCGATGTTTCCGGTATTATTCAATTCAATGATTACAATGAATCTCTTGTCAGAACAAGAGACATTATCAAGAAGTTCCATAATGGTATTGAATTCACTATTCTTGGTCTGGAACTGCAGACTAATCCACACTATGCCATGCCTGTAAGGGCTTTGCTTTATGATGGGCTTGGTTATCTTAAGGAATGTAATGAATTCCGTAATATACACAAGGCAGAGCATGACTTTGACTCTGATACCGGCTTTCTGTCCGGCATGAACAAATCGGACAAGATTCATCCTATAATCACGCTTATATTCTACTATGGAGAATCTCCATGGGATGGTCCTGTCACTTTATCTGGCATGATGACTGACATCCCTGAAGAACTGCGTCCTTTCTTTTCTGATTACAAGATAAATCTTGTTCAGATACTTGATTCAGGACACTATCAATTTTATAATGAAGATGTCAGAAGTGTATTTGACATTACACAGAAGATATATACAAAGAATCTTCAATGATTGTCTGAAGAATACACTAACAAATCAATAGACGGCGAAATCATCAATCTGGTAACAACAATTACCGGTTTTTCCAAATTATCAGATATATTTAATGAATTAGACGATGGAGGTGAAACTCCCGTGTGGAAATGTGTTCAGGAGATGGAAGATGAGTGGGTTCAGAAGGGTGTTGCTGAAGGCGAACGTAAAGGAGAAATTAAAGGCATGCAAAAAGATCGTCAGACAGCAATTATTACAATGATTGAGCTCAGACTGACCAAAGAGCAGATTCTTACTAAATACTCAGAGGAAGATTATTTAAAGGCTGAAGAAGCTCTTAATAATTAGAATAATTAACTTTAAAACCAGACAGGAGCATGTTACCGGGTAAATAGTAACATGCTCCTGTTCTTTATGAAACCTGTCTATGATTAGTAACACAGAACCTGATAATATATACAGCAAGCAGTTCAATTATCACAATAGCCGCAATGATTATCATATATTTATTAAAGCTGTGTATATCTGTCAATGTATGCAACAGCCATGAATACATCATACTTGTAAAGCATGCTCCTATCAGACTGTACTCCCTTCCAGTCTCTCCTTCATATTTTCGCATGCTGACATAATTCTGAATAATAAGCAATGCAAGATTAAGTATAAATATTATAATAAGCTGCACATTTATAATTCGTCCTATATTTCCGTCTATCTTCCATGACTGAATTTCATGATTATTAAATATGCCAGTTACAATTATCATCATAATAAAACTGTATGCCATACTTCCAAATCCGATAATATTATATATCCGCTTATCCGCATTTTCTCTATTTGGATCTGCACCGATTAATCTTTCTTTCAGAAACACAACTACAAGAATAACAGCAAGAGATATCCCAAGATAATACATTCCCGAACTGTCAATATGTCCCCTGAATGAGTACCACCCACACATAAGCATATATCCAACAATAATAACAGCAACAATTCCTGTTATAAGTTCTCTTTTCTTTACTCTGTCCTGCAGCTTTGCCACTCTCACAACTTCTGTAACCGCTGTTTCACTGTCGGTATTCTTCTCCTTAATCTCCCCTATTACAATATCCTGAATCCTTATGTCAAGTATTCTTGATAACTCTTCTATAACACCTATATCGGGAAAACTGTCTCCTTTTTCCCATCTGGAAATTGCTTTGTTAGTCACTCCAAGCAAATCACCCAATTCAACCTGTGTATATCCTTTCTTAATTCTCGCACTCTTAATAAGCTCACCTGTTTTCTGTTTGTCCATAGAGCTACCTCCTGATTGTAGTATTAATATCACAGCACTGTTCTTTGTCTATTAAAATGTTACTAACAAATCTTAGAAATAGCAATCTATCATAGCGAGAATCGGGGAATTATCTTCCTTATTTTTCATAAGATGCTCATCTTTTGCCGTTGTAAAATATTCATCTTTTATATGATACGCATATCCTTGTTTTATCTCCATTTGTCCTCCATAATCCCCTAATAAAAAACAAAACCCCTTCACTTAAACTAAGCGAAGAGGTTCATATTACACAATCTCAAGCACATGCTCAATAACATTCTTATCCTTATCAACACCAAATGCCTTAAACACAGGATTGTCATTATCCATAAAGGACATAATCATATATACAGCAGTCGAATCATATGCCAGTCTCTTATCCTCCTCGGAAGGTCTTGAAGGAGTTTCCGGGTGTGAATGAAAGTTTCCAAGCATGGTTAATCCAAGACTTCTTGCATCCTTGACTGCTGCGAACTGTTCTTTAGGATCCATAGTAAAATGTACATTATTATGGTCAAGATTAGTAAGAAAATACACCTTCTCAATAACCTTAACATCCCCATCAGTAAATCCCGCAATAAGCCCACAAGATTCATTAGGAAGCCCATCTAAGCAATAACGTACAATTGAATCATAATCCACCTTTTTAATTCGTATAACCATACCTGTCCTCCAAAACAAAATTATCACTTTCATACTTATCCAGCGTAAGCCCCGCGCACACGCTGAAAGAGAAAACATATATAAGCAGAATAATGAGATAATCATGTGCAGCGCACTTTGGAGTCACCGGCACTTAGCAAGCCAACGCCTTCGGCGTTGGCGAGCTTAGTACCGCTGTGAACGACAAGTAGCGAAAGCGTGCCTGCACATGATTATCCCATTATTCTGCCATCACATATATTTTCTCTTATTACTTATGCATATCACATTCAGCCTGCTCATAATCAATAAGTTCATGAATTGTAGGATTATCGCCGCATATAGCACAATTATGATCCTTTGGAAGCTTAATTGTATGGAATTCCATCTTTAAAGCATCATATGTAAGAAGTCTTCCTGTAAGAAGGTCTCCCTTTCCAATGATGTACTTGATAGCTTCCATTGCCTGAAGACTTCCGATAACACCGCCCATTGCTCCGATAACACCTGCCTGCTTGCATGTTGGAACTGCATCCTTTGGTGGTGGGTTCTTGAATACACATCTGTAGCATGGTCCTTCTCCCGGTACATAAGTCATAAGCTGACCCTTGAATCTTATGATTCCGGCATGAGAGAAAGGCTTTCCAGCCATAACACATGCATCGTTAATAAGGAATTTTGCTGGGAAATTATCTGTTCCATCAATGATGAAATCATAATCCTTGATAAGCTCCATAACATTCTCAGATGTAACGAATTCTCTGTAAGTCTTAACTGTTACATCAGGATTGATTGCTTCCATTGTTTCTTTAGCAGATTTAACCTTAGCTTTGCCGATATCTGCTGTTGAATGGATAATCTGTCTCTGAAGATTAGATAAATCAACCTCATCAGCGTCAACAATACCGATTGTTCCAACTCCGGCTGCTGCCAGATACATAGCTGCAGGAGCTCCGAGTCCACCTGCACCGATTATAAGCACGCTCGCATTAAGAAGCTTCTTCTGTCCTTTAGCTCCAACTTCCTTTAAAATAATGTGGCGCGAATACCTTTCAAGCTGTTCATTAGTAAACGCCATTAGTATGCTCCTCCTCCCATGAAATATAAGAACTCAACTGCATCGCCTTCATTTAACTTTGTTGTCTCAAAATCATCTCTCTCAACAAAATCATCATTAACAGTAACTGTTACATATTCCGGATTCTCAACATTCTCCTTAACGATAAGCTCTGCTACTGTAATTCCATCTTCATATTCCTTCTTGTTTCCTGCAACTGTAATCTTCATAACATTCCTCCCTGTAATTAAATCTCATTTCTTGCGCCGTTTATTATACTAATCCTTCAAATAATCCAAGCAGTGCATCCTTAGTTGTCTTTCCTGCAATTCTGCCTGTCTCAGCACCTTTGTTGAATGCAACAAATGTAGGTGCTGCCAATACTTCATATTTAGAAGCAAGCGATTCATCAAAGTTTACATTTACCTTGTAAACATTAAGCTTTCCCTCGTAATCATCTTCAATGTCTCCTACAACCCCTGCCATCATCTTGCATGGGATGCATGAATCTGAATAGAAATCCACAAGAACCGGAAGTTCTGACTTAAGAACCAGTTCTTCGAAATTCTCTGCATTAGCTCTGGCTGCCATAAGCCCTCCTTTCCTTAATCCTCGTCTTCTACCTTTCTTACGATAAGAGTATATGTACCATCCTCATTAGCTGTAAGCTTTAATATCTGATGTCCCTCTTCCTTAATACTTCTTGGAACATTCTGAACAGGCTCACCGTCATTCATTCTGACTGCAAGAATCTGTCCGTCATCTAACTCCTCAATTGCTACCTTTGCCTTAACAAATGTTGTTGGGCAGACCACATCAGTAATATCTACTGTATCATCAATCTCAAAATCAGCCATTGTATGCCTCCTTAATCTTCTTATAGAATTCTTCTCTTCCAACTCTGTCGAGTGTGAACTTAAATCTTTCACTTGGCTTTGCGTTGTCTGCAAAGAACTGGATTGCCGCATCACAGACACGGAATAACTGTTCTTCAGTTCTGATAAGCGGAAGTGGTGATTCACCCTTGCTTATAGAATTACCAAATGTTCCTGCAAATGAAATGATATATGCAGAAGGTGCATCCCACGCATCTGTTGGACAGGATTTAGCGCATCTGCCGCAATAATTACATTTGTCATAATTAACTGCAACCTTGCCATCCTGCATAGTGATTGCACCTGTACGACAGGCCTTCTCACATACTCCACAGCCGATACATTTGTCTTCAATCCACTTAACATCAGCAGCGCCCTTGATACCAACATCATTCTCCTCTGCCTTAAGACAGTTGTTCTGACATCCTGTAACACCGAACTTGAACTTGTGTGGAAGCTCTCTTCCGAAGTATCTTTCGTCTAACTTAACTGCTATGTCATATGAATCTATGTTACCGCTAGGACATATTGTATTGCCCTGACAGGCTGTGACTGTACGCACTCTCGGACCACATACACCAGGTCTGCAGCCGCCCTCTGCAAGTTCTTCCTTAACAGCATCTATATCTTTAAGTTTAATAAACGGAATCTCAACGCCCTGTCTTGATGTAAGATGGACATGTCCGTCTCCATATTTGTCTGCAACTTCTGCAATCTTAATGAGATTCTCGGCTGTAAGATATCCACCTACAACCGCAAGACGAAGTGAGAAGTTATTCTTCTGCTTCTGTCTCATGAATCCGCCCTTCTTAAGTGTTCCATAATCAACTTTCTCTGCCATAATATCCTCATTTCCGTGCCATGCACTATTCATTATCAGTAGACTCTAAGGCTGCTCTGAAATCTTCCTTAAGATCATCTATATCCTCTATTCCTACGCTGACTCTTATCAGATCGTCATACACTCCTGAAGCTTCCTTATCCTTATCGCTTAGATGAAGTGCTATAGTAGAAGCCGGATGTATAACAAGTGTCTTCGTATCTCCTATGTTAGAAACAATATTAGGAATCTTTAATGCATTTATAATCTTAAATGCTCTCTCCTTGCTTCCAACCCTGAATGTTATTATCGCACCATAGCCTTTAGTAAACTGCTTATCAGCCACTTCATGATACGGACTGCTCTCAAGTCCCGGATAATTAACTGTAATTCCTTCAAATGTGTCTAAGTATCTGGCAAGTTCATACGCATTAGAACAGTGTCTCTCCATTCTAAGCCCTAATGTCTCAAGTCCCAGATTATTAAGAAATGCATTCTGTGGTGAAAGACATCCTCCTGTGTTTCTGAATAATCCGTTACGAAGTTTAATTATATATGCCATTGGACCGAATTTCAAATATGGTTTAAGTCCCGGATACTTTTCTTTATCAAACTTGAACTTTCCATTAAAGGTAAGTATTCCGCTTATCGCATCACTGCTTCCATTAATGTACTTTGATGATGAATTAACTACCACATCAGCTCCAAGTGTAACAGGCTGTATAAGATATGGCGTTGATACCGTATTATCAACTATAAGCGGAATTCCATGTGCATGTGCAACATCCGCTACTGCCTTGATATCTGTTACATCAAGCTTGGGATTACCAATTGTCTCTGCAAATACAACTCTCGTCTTATCTGTTATAAGTTCTTCAAAACATTCTGGCTTATTATCAGCCACATATTTCACTGTAATGCCAAAGCTTTCTAAGTCTTCAAACAGTTCGACTGTTCCACCATATAATCCACATGAAGCAACAACCTCATCACCCTGTCTTACAATATTAGCTATAGAATTAAATATTGCCGCCATTCCGGAAGAACACGCTACACTTGAAAATCCTTTTTCCAGCTTGGTAATTCTTTTTTCAAATGCTTCTATCGTCGGATTATTGATTCTCGTATATGAGAATCCCATCGCCTTATTATCAAATATTCTCTCCAGTTCTTCTGCACTCTCATGCTTAAATGCGCTTGACTGATATATAGGAACAAGTGTTGCTCCGTTGGGATAATCGTCAACGCCATCATGCAGCAGTGATGTGTTAAAACCACTCATATATTTCTCATCCTTTCATCTGTTATGCGATGAACATTCAATATTTATTGAACTGTCCATATATTAAACCCTTTTACCTAGTATGTCAATAGGTTATTTGAGAAAAAATATAACTGCCTGAACAATCTCAGGCAGTCATGAACTATCATTAACATTTACTATATAATATAACTGTCTATTCCCACATTAGAATTAACAAGATCTGCTATTGTAATATTGCCGAAGTAATCATTAACAAGCTTCTCAAAACCTTCCCACATCTGTAAAGTCTTACATTCTGCCGCCTTCGGACATCTGTTAGGCTTCTTCTCAAGACATGCAACCGGTGCAAGTGAACCTTCTGTTACAAGAAGTATACTAAGCACTGAATAATCCTCCGGATTGCGTGCAAGCTTGTATCCGCCACCCTTTCCTCTTAGTGATATGAGGAACTCATTCTTGCTTAATGTTGCAACAATTGCTTCAAGATACTTCTCAGAAATATCCTGTCTTCTGGCAATATCCATAAGTGGAATATATTCTCCTGTATTATGTTCCGCAAGATCAATCATGACCCTGAGTGCATATCTTCCCTTTGTTGAAATCTTCATATATATAACCTCATTTCTAATAACACATTAATACTGTATGTTAAACATACTTTACCACAATGTTTGTATATTTTTCAAGTGTAAAATAAATTTATTTGACGGGAATGCTTGCCGCAACGCATAATTCTCCCCAGCCTCTGGCTGAATCAGGCCATACATTCCCCACCCGTGTTGCACCATTTATAAGGTATGCTTTAAGCTTTTCACCATACATATATTGGTCATTGCCCTTCACAATCCCCCATTCCATCAGCATAGCAGCTGCCCCCGTAACCATGGGTGTTGCAAAAGATGTCCCCGTGACAGTTTTCTCCTTATTTCCCGGAATTCTAATATTAACTCCCGGTGCTGTTATGTCAGGTTTTGCATACAACATAAGGCCGCTTTTTACATTAACTCCCCTGCCAGAAAATGTGGCCGCACTCCCCGGAGCACGCCCATTGGCACCAACACATATTGCCCGCCTCGAAGTCCCTGGTATTGTAAATGTGTACTCAGGCGACGGCCTTAAAAAACCTGTTGCACTGCTTAATGTCGAAACCGGAGGAAGCCACATATTAAAGAATCCATCCAACACATTTGCTGCGATAAATCTTATATTCCATATTCCAGAAGTAATATATCCGCTTGTTGCAACTACGGCTGCGTATATCTCTTCGCCCATATAGAATGGTCCCGGTCCATATGCCTTTGATATGACACGCATGTTCTTAATGTTATGATGCACAACTCCCGCATTTCTGTCACTTATAACCAGATTCTCCCCTGTTGGTGCAATAAGTTCTATTCGTGCATTGTCCATTGCCCTTTTCCATATCTGTATACTTATCTGCGGCTCATAATCACCAATTGCAAGTTCTGCATCCAGTACATTTCCACTGATAAGCTGACCTGAATAATGTGTTCTGCCTTCTCCTTCATTGCCGACCCCTATACATATACTGCATCTGTATGTTGAACAGCAGTCATCTATAAACATTTCAAATATCGAACCACCCTCATGATTGCCATAAGTTCCGCCATAACTTATATTAACCACAACCGGCTGACTATATTCAATAGCTTTTCTTATGCAGTAATCAACGCCTCTCATAATCTGCGTTGTCCTTATGTATGCATTTCCCCCTGAATTTCCCAGCTTTACAATTAAAATGTCAGCATCAGAAGCAACACCGCTTCTTCCACATGCAATAACTGCAACTTCATTGCCATGTCCGGTTACATCTCTTGCCGGCAGTGTCTTTACAGCTCCATTCTTGTAATCCTCCAGTATACTGTTAATTTCCATATCAGAATATGTAATGCCTGTTGTCTGATCCCATAACGCCTTAATTCTTGTATTCCCTGAGTCATCAAGAAATTCATTATTACCTATATCTATTCCCGAATCAATTACCGCTACAAGCACACCTTTTCCGGTCACGCCTCCATACTGGGTTTCTTCTGCTTTTGCAACATTAACACAGGCTTCTGACTTAGCTGCATACAATTCAAAGTATAATGCCTTAGGCTTTTCAATAAATATAATCTCTGGTTCTGTGGCAAGTGCTTCAATATTATAAATCGTTGTTCTTACAATCCAGTATCCACACAGAAGCTGCGTAAACTCTGCATTTGTATAAATGCTTCTAATCCTGTCCAGACTTCCAGCCGTCTTGACAATTATCTCCCACGTTCTGTCAGAGTCATCAAACCCTGCATCCATATCAGGTACCTGCTGCCTTATATCTTCACTTGTATCAGCACTAATCTGCAATAGATTCTCAATTCTCGGATTCACACATAATTCTCCGGTTAAGTTTACATAATATCTATGCTGACAACTGCAATAACATGAAAACAGCTGATGCATACGCACCAGCCGTTAATTAATTCAATATCATGTTTTCTTGATAAATTCTATACGACACTTAGGACACTTAATACTTATTCTGCCCTTTCCCTTAGGAACTCTTATCTTCTGTCCACAGCTTGGACATTTGAAAATTCTATGTGTCTTACTGTCCTTAATTCTTGCTCTTACCTTGTTAAACTTACTCATGAATTTATAATGAATCTTCATATACTTCTGGTTTTCAGCACTTCTTCTTGATATATTTCTTGAAAACATTCTGAAATATATGTACACAATACCAAGAAGTGCTACTGTATATATTACATTACTCCTTAAGAAGAAGGTAAGTATAATCAAAGCAAGAACTACATATGATAAACATCTCGAAAGCTGGTCCATGCCATATCTTCCATACATAAATCTTGAAAAACTCTGCTTAAATCGGTTCATAAAAAACATTCCCTTTCTATATATTGAAGTAATTCACATCAACATACATATGGTAACATACAACCCGATAAAAGCAATTAAAAATGTATAAAATAAATATGATTGTTCTATATATTTTGTAATGACACCTGTTCAATATTCTTCTGTAATGTACCAATCAATTCCTCAATAACTATAGGTTTGGATAAGAAACCATTCATACCGCATTCCAGTGCTTTTTTTCTATCTTCATCAAAGGCATTGGCAGTCATGGCAAGAATAGTAATCCCAGCCAGTGCCGGATCATTCAGTGCACGGATCTGTTTGGTAGCCTCATATCCGTTCATTACAGGCATCTGAACATCCATCAGTACGAGATCATAATTACCCGGTGTCGAATTCTTAACCTTCTCCACCGCCTCAGCTCCATTTTCTGCAGTATCAACCACGAAGCCATACGCATTAAGAAGCTCCACCGCAATTTCACTGTTCAGTTCATTATCTTCCACAAGCAATATACGTTTGCCTCGGAAATCTGAACCCGCAGCCGGAAGGATTGTATCCTCTGCAATCTTCTCTGTATGGTGTTTCTCAGACTGAATCCGAAATGGCAGACAAACAATAAATTCAGTACCTTTGCCCTGTTCTGTCTGAACATCAATTGTTCCGCCCATCATATCCACAATATTCTTGGTAATGGCCATTCCAAGCCCTGTCCCCTGAGTCCTGCTGACTGTGGAAGTACGCTCTCTCTCAAAAGGAGAAAAAATCTTCTTTACAAATTCCGGGCTCATGCCGATTCCATTATCCTTTACCCGGATCTCGTACATTTCACTGCCCTTTACTGTCCCTGGGAACTGCTTCAACCGTACAGAAACAGTTCCTCCTGCAGGAGTAAACTTAACTGCATTCGACAAAAGGTTTAAAAGCACCTGATTCAGTCGTGTCTTATCACAATAGACATCCTCATCTGTCACATCCATGACATCCATATAAAGATCCAGCTGCTTTGCATGGATCTGCCCACTGATGATGGTCTTCAAATCATGAAGTACATCCGACAGATTGACCTCCGTTTCTTCCAAATGGATTTTTCCACTCTCGATACGGCTCATATCCAATATATCATTAATCAGTGAGAGGAGATGGTTGCTGGATGAAAGAATCTTGTCCAGATAATCCCGGACTCTTTTCTGATCATCAATATTACTTACCGCCAGTGTTGTAAAACCGATAATCGCATTCATTGGTGTCCTGATATCGTGAGACATATTGGAAAGGAAAGTACTCTTTGCCCGGTTTGCTGTCTCTGCAGCACGTACTGCCTCTGAAAGTGCCTGATTCATTTTCCAGTCAGCAGTACGGTCTGACATAACCAGAATAAATTTCTTTTTCCCGTTTATCTCACAGCACATCGCAATATTATGAAACCAGCGTTTTTCCCCTGTTTTCAGATGAACATATTCGAAATCTCCTTCTTTCTGTTCATGAACCTGAATTCCTTCCAGATAATTTTTCTCTGTATCTCCCTGTTCTGCCATATGCAGTTTTGCCAGAATACTACTATCCTTACGAATCTGTTCTACCGTAATGCCCAGCAGTTTTTCCACATTCGGACTGATGTAATCTGCCTGATATGTTTTTGCATCCAGCATCAGGAAAACATCATCCACATTCATTGAAAGCTTTTGAAACAGCTCATCCCGGTACAGAATCTCCGTATCTTTTTTCCTTAAGTTTGTCCTGCTTTTTTGAACAATCAGGCTTATAAGGAATGCGGCAATACAGAACACAATCGCACTAACTAGAAGTATCGTACTGCGCTGCAGGCTGTTCATACTGGCATTGACAATATCCGCCTGTACAAGTCCTAAGAACATCCAGTCCTGGATATCCGATTTTTCATAGACCAGATAGTAGTTCCTTCCATCCAGATTTAGGAGCATCGCATCGGTACATCCTGTTTTAAACTTCTCCGAAAGCTCATTGATTTCTTTTTCAGACATATCAGAGTGCTCTCGCAGAACGCCAAAGAAATTATACACATTACCCCATGATGCAGACGAATGATTTACCACAACACGTCCATCCGGATGAACAACAAAACTCTGAGCATTTCCATTAAAAACAGAAATATCCAGTACATTTACGATATCAGAGTTTTCATAGGCAATGGCAATCGCATCATATTCAAATCCCTGATAAATTCCATGAGCCTTAGGAGTGGCAAAAACAAGCAGCTGGGATTTTCCGGGAACTGCTGCATTTGCAATAACATCATTTCCCTGCCTGATTTCCTCTTCAATATTTTCCTGTAATCCAAGATACCCGGTGTTGCCTGTTACAACCTTATAGTTTCCTTCAGCTGACAGAAAATAAAATTCTACAAAGCCTGCATATTCCTGCGCTTTCTTTATATAGTCACGGATTTCGTCCTCACTTGAGGTATTCTGCAGATTCTCACCCCACATATGAAGATAAGTCAGATTCTTATCTGTAAGTTCCCGTAGCATGTTATCAGACTGATGAAAAACTTCCGTCAGATGAGAAACGCTTTCCTCATAAACAGTTTTCGATATAAATCCAAAATATTGGAAAACCAGCAATACAACACACGCAAAAACAGCTAGATATGCCGCTATACTAAATCGTTTTCTCATGCCAGTTCTCTTTCTGTCTTTATTATGATTCTTAATTTCCATACTTCTCACCTCAGAGTCATGTAGTCCTCAGGCTCTGCAAGAACGGCATTACCATCTGATACAGCTCCTGTCCAGGCATCTTCCACAGCAGTATCTTCTTCATCAAACACAATATTCTCATCTGCCGGATAAGCTTTCATGTGTTTTGGTATCGCAAGACAGATTACTGTAAAAGTATCATTGTCCTGAACTTTCTTTCCGTCCTTTGTAATTTTACTCAATGTATAACCATCATCTGTTTCTTTGACTTCTACAGAAATGCCACTAAACACAGGCAGTGAGCCACGGTTAAATGGGATGAAACCGCCTTCATAGCCTTCTACAAAGTTTTTAACAGTCTCTTTCAGCTCAGCTCCACTCATCTTGCTGCTGTAGGCTGAAAGACAATTTGGCATGATCATGCTTCCCGCCATTTTGAGTGTATAACGGGCTTTCAGCACATTTCCCGTAAAGCTGTTTCCGGTTGCTATCAGCACATCTGTCCCATAGATGCCACGCAGAGTGTTGGCCATAACCGAATATGCCGCATTTCCACCGTTGCTATGAAAACGATTGGAATAAGACTTCTGTGAATCCAATATTACTTTCTCAGGAATGGATTTCTCCTCAAGAAGCTGAGAATTAAATGACTGATAAGCCTGCTCTGCATCATATTCTCCTGAAATCATTCTCGAAACCACATTCTTGGAAACAGAGAAAAAGTCATTTGACGCAATGCGGATATACATATGGTTTTCTTCTATCACAGGTTTCACATCTTTCAGATATTCCGTAAGCTTAATATTCACATCCTGACTGTAGCTTAACAGATCCTGTCCATCACTAATAATCCGGTTCTGTGCATCCTCTGAAAGCATTGTGTTCAGCACCTTCATTGCTTTCTTCCGGCGTGTTTCATCCTGAGTCAGGTCACGGTTTAAAGCCACCTGAAAATATGGTGTAGTCATAAGCCACTTTTCACCATTCTTCTGAAAGAATGGAAGAAATGTTGTGTTAATCCCCTGATTCTGAAACATTTTTACTCCAGAAGAGCTTCCAAAGTACATGGCAAGCTTTCCACTTTGATACATCTCAACTATATCATCATAATTCATATCCAGATCATCCGGGCTCAGACCAGTATCCTGGATAAATTGCTCCATGCGTTCAAAAGCCTCAGGCCAGATAGTACTGTCCAGACCTTCTCTCTTTTCATTATCAGGATCACTGTAGGCAGTACGCCACTTGCGTCCATCTACAGAAGACAACTCTGATGCTGACAGACCCTGCAGTGTTTCCATACAGGTATAATCATAATAATAGTCTGCAGTAAACCCACGGATTCCCACTTTGTCAAATGCCTGGCAGGCAGAAACAAAGCTTTCATAATCTGTTGGGAGAGGGATATCATACTTTTCAAAAAGATCTTTGTTAACTACAAAACCGTGTGCATCCGCACACACTGGAATCCAGTTTACGCTTCCATCCTCATTCATAAAATTGCTAAGGTAGCTGTCATAGACCGCACCTGCTGCATTGGTTGTAGAAAGATCCATAAGACTGTCTTTTAGGGGACTCGCATCATGCAGTGAAAAACGACAACAAGTTATAATATCCGGCAATCCACCGTTTTCCTTAAGAAACTTGTAGAAATCCAGATTATTATTTCCTACTACAAATTCAACATTGATATCCGGAAGCTGTTCCTGAATATATGGTGCATATTTTTCATACAGGCTTGTGCTCCATAAGTACACCGTAATTGTTTCCCCATCTTCTTTTTCTGCACTTTTGCCGCCACAGCCTGACAAAAGTGATATAGCTGTCACCATTACCAGAAAAACCAGCAAAACTCTGTTACATTTTTTCTTTTTCATTACGAATTCTCCTCTGAGTTTCCTTTGCATTTTTCTACGCCGTAAAAAAAACCTATGACTACTGCCATAGGTCTTATTTCTGATTGAATAATAGCTCCTGTCACATACAATTATCCTGCTGCTTTCGGCATATTAATATTCCATGTACTCTTCCCCATCGAGGTTCTTCCAGTAGAACTTATCCTCCAGTATCATATAACTGTGTTCTGAGTTCTCTTTAGGAATTGAAACTGAACCAGGATTCATGTATATGTAATTATCTCTCTTCTCACACTTAGGTACATGTGTATGTCCGCAAAGTAGAATATCTCCTTCCTTTAATGCAGGTATATTCTTCTCATCAAGCTTGTGTCCATGTGCAATAACGATTGATCTGTCATTGAAATTAAGATATGCCTGTTCTGCAAGTACATTAAAGTCAAGCACCATCTGGTCAACCTCTGTATCACAATTACCTCTTACGCATATAATCTCATTGCGTAAAGGATTAAGCATTGCAATAACTTCCTTAGGTGCATATTCCTTAGGCAGGTCATTTCTCGGGCCATGGTAGAGTATATCACCTAAAAGAACGAGTCTGTCTGGCTTCTCTGCTTCATATCTTTCAAGCAGCTTTCTGCAATAATATGCAGAACCGTGTATATCTGATGCAATCATTATCTTCTTCATATTCTGTCCTTTCCTTATGTAAACCGATTCTTGATTATCTTGCAAGCTTATTAAATGTTGGCACTTTATAATGTGAAGCATTACTTAAAAACTGAGATAAAGTATTAGGAACCTTGTATGTATCAAGTACCTTCTTCATAAAAGCAATTGATCTTTTCTTATACTTCATACTTCGTAATACTGTTACTGCGGCTCCATCATCATACCCCCTTGCAAACTGCTTTGCATATCTTGCAAATTTAGTTTTATCAAGTTCAGGAATGTTAAAATAATTCTGGAATATCTCCATTGCCTCAATAATTCTCGTATTATCAAAATCAAGTTCTACTGCAGGTCTTTTCACCTCTATATTACCAATATGACATACAGACTGCTTACACACGTTAGAATACAGGCTTATACTATCAGACTTAACATTCGTAAGCGAATATTTGTTATACAGGTGTATTCCGGTAAACATTCCGCTTGAATTATCCTCTCCAAAGAAATAATTCAGTAAAAGCTCTGTAATATCTCCCTGCGCATCTGATTTCTTAATATACATGCCTCTTCCAACACGGATTATCTCACCCTCGTCAGAGAGTCTTTCGACCGCCCGGAAGAATGCTTCCTGATTCATCCGCACAAATCCATGCTCATACATGTCATTAGCCGACACAATTGTGCCATCTGCCACATTATCAAAGTAATCTAATATCTTATCTCTATTCTTCATAATTCTTTAGCATAGTGAAGTTATTACACTTCTTCAAGATTGATTGTCTCTGTTTCTTCTGTATCATCAGCAGATTCTTCCTTTTCAGGCTTTTCTTCTTCCTTGCCATCTGCCTTCTCATTAATTACCTTGACTTCAACCTCAACGTCTCCGTCTTTCTCATCAAATATAACATCATCATCAAAATCATCCTCTGATGCGAGGCAGTCATCTTCTTCAACAAAATCAGAATCTTCCTCATCTTCTTCATCGACATAGAAATTAACAGGAATTACTTCTACATTACTGCATACAGCCTTACCAATAATATATACTGTGTGGATTCCTTCTTCGTCAACATTATCAACAAGATTCTTAACACCAGCTATCTTTCTTGAAATATCACATGTTGCATTGACACCTTCTGGAAGAATAATAGTTACTGAACTTGCATTACTTGAGAAATTAATATATACATCCTTCTCAAACACTGCAAGACCGAGGTCAAGTACTGTCTTAGAGGCCACTGCTTTAAGCTCGCAGCCAGCAAATACCTCATCTTCAACCTCTATAACCTTCTTCTCTCCGATAGCATTATACTTACGGATTTCATCATCAAAACTATCATTCTCTTCTTTAGCGAATCTTTCCTTAGTCTGCTTGAACTTATCAAAAGCAACCTTGCCTGCTACAGCAGCAGCGCCTACTCCTAAAACAACCTTAGCCAATCCATGTTTCTTTGCCATAGTATTATCCTCCAATTCACGCATTATAATGCAATCTACTCTTTAAATTTAATCACCACAAAATCTTGTTTTAGTATATCATACTCCCTATACAAAAATCAACGCGAATAGACACATCCGCAATAATTCTGCCTGTATAAATTATACTCATGTGATAGTTCAATAGAACGCTTATATCCCTCTTTTTTCTTAAAATCAGATAAAAGATATGGCATATCATATTCCTCTGAAAGCTTTAAACCTATTTCATTAAGCTTGACGCTGTTCTTTAGAGGGCTTATTGTAAGCGTTGTCGTAAAATAATCAAATCCACCAGCCTTTGCAGTTTCACAGGTCTTTTTAAGCCGCAGCTCATAACAACGGAAGCATCTCTCCCCGCCTTCCCTGCACTGTTCATATCCTTTAGCTATGTCATAGAATTCCTTAGTATCATAATCGCCTTCTATGAAGGAAACCTTATACTTTGCCGGAAATTCACTGATGAATCTCTTCTGTTCCTCTACTCTCTTCCTATACTCTTCTTCTGCTGATATGTTCGGATTGTAGTAGAATACAGTTATATGGAAATAATCAGAAAGATACTCTATGCAATGGCTGCTGCACGGTGCACAGCAGCTGTGAAGCAGCAGTGTTGGTACAATTCCGTCTTTCTGGAAGCCCGCTATCTTCTTATCAAGTTCTTTCTGAAAATTTCTCTGTTCAAAAGGTATTCCCATATTACTTAACCTGTCCTGTTATCTCTTCTAACGCAGCGTAAAGCTTTTCCATCTGCTCATCAGTTCCTATTGTAATTCTTAAATAATTATCAATAAGGGGCTGATTGAAGTATCTGACAAATATGTTCTTTTCTTTAAGTTTTTCAAATATTTCCTTAGCCGGAACACTCTTGTGTGTTGCAAATATAAAGTTAGCCTTAGAGTCAGGGAATGAGAAGCCTAACTGTGATAATCTCTCCTTAGCATTCTCTCTGGTCTTAACTATCTTACCCACACACTCTTCAAAGTATTCCTTATCATTAACAGACTCAATACCATAGCTTATTGAAGTTCTGTTCATTGTGTATGAATTGAATGAGAATTTGACATCATTAAGAGCCTTTATAAGCTCAGGATTACCAAAGCAGTAACCTATTCTCATACCAGCCATTGAACGTGACTTAGAAAATGTCTGGACAACCAGCACATTTTCATACTTATTGACAAGCTCCATTGCTGACTTTCCGCCAAAATCAATATATGCCTCATCAACAATAACAACTACATCCTGATTATGTTTAATAATATCCTCAACCTTATCAAGTTCCATATAAAGTGCTGTAGGAGCATTAGGGTTAGGGAATACCACTCCGCCATTCTCCTTGTAATAATCTTCTGGAATTATATTAAAAGCCTTATCAAGCGGCTGCTTCTCATATGGAATTCTGTAAAGGTCAGCCCATACACTGTAGAAAGAATATGAGATATTAGGAAACAGTATTGGCTTGTCTGAATTAAAGAATGTCAGGAAACACATTGACAATACATCATCAGAACCAACTCCTACGAACACCTGATTATCATTCATTCCATAATAAGCTGCAATTGCATGTACAAGGTCTGTAACCTCAGGATCCGGATAAAGTCTTAAATCACTGATATTCATTCTCTCTGCTGCCTCATGCACCTTAGGTGTTGGAGGATATGGATTCTCGTTGGTATTAAGCTTTACAACATCTTTAACCTTTGGCTGCTCTCCCGGCACATATGGCTCAACTCTTCTGATATTCTTCTCCCATGTCTTCATATATAAGTCCTCTTCTTTCACGAATAATTATAATCCCATCTCTTTAGCAACTTCTGCAAAATGTGGTAATGAATTAACAATTGTATCGTAAGATACACAGTATGCAATTCTAACATACCCAGGGCATCCAAATGATGACGCAGGAACCATAAGGATATTGTGTTTCTTGGCTGCCTCACAAAAAACAGTTTCATCTTCAACAGGTGACTTTACGAAAAGATAGAAAGCCCCCTCTGGCTTTACACATTCAAAGCCTAACTTTGTGAGTCCTTCGTATATTACCTTTCTGTTCTTGTCATATGCTTCAAGGTTAACCTGTGCATCAACACATTTTGCAACAACTCTCTGCATAAGTGAAGGTGCATTAACGAATCCTAAAATTCTTGTAGCTACAGAAGCTGCTGACTTAACATCTTCTGAATCTGTAACCTCATCAGGAATAACAAGATATCCGATTCGCTCACCTGGAAGTGAAAGCGACTTACTGTATGAATAACCAACAATAGTATTGTCGTAATATTTAGTAAGATATGGAACATCAACACCGTCATAAGCTAACTCTCTGTATGGTTCATCTGCTATTAAGTAAATCTCTGTTCCGTACTCCTTCTGCTTCTTATCCATAATAGCAGCCATCTTCTTTATAGTATCCTCTGAATATACAACACCTGTCGGGTTATTAGGATTATTAACGATAACAGCTCTTGTCTTAGGTGTTATCTTTGCTTCAAACTCGTCAAGCTTAGGCTGGAAATCCACAGTATTAGGTGAAACAACGACTAATTTTCCACCAAAATTGCTTACATAATTCCTGTATTCACCAAAGAATGGCGCAAATGTCATAACCTCTTCGCCCGGATTAAGTAATGTCTTGAATATTGTATTAAGCCCGCCTGCTGCTCCAACAGTCATTACAATATTAGTATGGTTAAAATGTGTTCCGAATCTTCTATTAAGTGACTCAGCTATAGTCTGTCTCACATCCTCATATCCTGCATTACTCATATAGCCATGTATAAATGTTGATTCTTCATTATCTACTATATCCTTAACTGCTTCATTAACCTCTGCAGGTGCTGGAACATTAGGGTTACCAAGTGAGAAATCATACACATTTTCTGCTCCGTATAACTTGGCAAGTCTGTTGCCTTCCTCGAACATTGCACGGATTACCGAACTGTTTTTTACTAAAGAAACCATTGAATCAGCTATCATTGTTTATATCCTCCCAAAAAAATATGACTACATTATAATCAAAATCATTTGATTTTACAACTTTCAATAGATGTAATCATATGTTATTATTTAGATTAGTATTTCATTAATTCCAACTGGGGGAAGAATATTATGTCTAAAACTCTTTATTCAGTATACAGATATATTGTTTTAGGTCTGTTTCTTATTATTAACATATGGCTGTTTCTGCTAAGCATTTTCAGTACGAGCAGACTGACAGCTGATGCAAGTGAACGCACTTATTACACAGGAGACCATACATGGCTTCATATAATCATACTTGTAGTTCTTATTGCTGCAGTCTTTTATCTTGTAAGAAATAACATTTTCACCAGAATTAACAGTTATCTTTCCAATAACGAGAAAACATTTATACGAATCCGCAATATATGTCTCATCACAATTGGTATAAGCGGTGCTGCCTGGGTTCTGCTTACACAGAGTAATGCAGGCGCTGACCAGTATTATGTACTTGACGCTGCAAGAGGACTTAGAAACGGTGATTATTCGGCATTCCGGTACAATGGCTATATAGCAAAATACACTAACCAGATTGGGCTTCTGTTCATTGAATACATTATAGGTTTCATAGTTGGTGACTATAATTACTTATTCTGGCAGCTTCTTAATGTTGTGATGATTGTATTCACTTACAAGATGTTTTCTGACATACTTGGGATTTTAAAGCTTCCGCGGATTGCAAGCCTGTCCACTATTATACTGGGAATTCTGTTTTTCCCATGGACTCTCTACAGCGTATTCATATATGGCAATGTTGCAGGATTATTCTTTGCCACCTCCGCTTTCAAATACACAATGCTTTTTATTGACAGCCTTAAAGAATTTAACAGCTTTAAGATTTCATATATTGTTATAAGTGCTTTTTCCATGATGTTAAGCGTTATGGTTAAGAATAATTATCTTATATTCATGATTGCGCTCATAATCTATACGGTTGCAGAAGCACTAAGACACAGAAATATACAGATTATTCTTGTTACATGTGCCGTAATTGCAGGATTTGCAATTCAGTCCATTGTTCCAAAGCTTGTTATCGAAAAGATTTCCGGCTGCAATCTTGGAAGCGGTGCTTCAAGCTGGACATGGATTGCAATGGGACTTCACCCATCTGATGGCAATGTTTATGCAGACGGCTGGTACAGCGGGCGTATTGCTGCATTTTACGAGAATAACGATTACGATACTAAGAAAGAAGCTGAGGTTTCTAAAGCAGAAATTAAAGGTTATATTGACACATATAAAAACGACCACAAAGCATTTACATCATTTCTTTCGAAGAAAGTTGCCTCTCAGTGGAATAACCCTGAATTCCAGTGTTTCTGGATAACCAATGTCCGCAGCAGTGATATTGAGAAAAGCCCTGTTATCTCGGATATTCTTTCACTAAAGGGAAGTTCAACATTTATCGCATTTCTTAATATAATGCAGAGTATTATTTTATTTGGAAGTATGCTTTATGCTGTGAATACACTTATTGAAGGTACTTTCGCAGGTGCTGCTGTGCTTCCGCTTACTTTTATAGGCGGTTTCATATTCCACCTGTTCTGGGAAGGCAAATGCCAGTACACGCTTCCTTATTTCATGCTGTTACTGCCTCTTAGTATTATTGGTTTTTACAGCATGGCAAAGAAACTGTCCTCAGTCTCAAAGAAGTATTTATACAAATGTGGTGTATTCGCTGTAATTCTTTTATTCATAGCAATTATATTCAACCGTTTTATTATTCTTAATCAGGATAATAAGAGTTACAGGCAATACAGGGAATACACTATTGAACAGCAAAAACTTTAACGGGAGGTTTTTATGAACAGACCTGATTGTTTATATATTGTAATTCCATGCTACAATGAGGAACAGGTTCTGCCTGTTACTTCAGGCATGTTTCTTGATGAACTTAACCATCTTATCAAAGCCGGCAAAATCAATTCTGACAGCAGAATAATGTTTGTCAATGATGGAAGTTCTGACAGTACATGGGATATAATTACGGATTTATCAAAGAAGGATGAACATTTCATCGGAATAAGCCAGAGCCGCAACCGCGGACACCAGAGCAGTGTGCTTGCCGGTCTTATGGAAGCTTCCCAGTATGCTGATATGACTATATCTATAGATTGCGACGGACAGGATGATATTCATGCAATGGAAGATATGGTTGACGCTTACCACGATGGCTGTGATATCGTCTATGGTGTAAGAAATGACCGTTCAACAGATACATTTTTTAAAAGAAACACAGCCAAAGGCTTCTATAAAATCATGGCAAAGCTTGGCGCAGAAACTGTATATAACCATGCCGATTACAGGCTTTTATCAAAGCGTGTGATTAATGAACTGGCACAATTCAAAGAAACTAATCTGTACCTTCGTGGGCTTATCCCGCTTGTCGGTTTTAAAAGTACAAGCGTATATTATTCAAGAAGCGAACGACTTGCCGGAAAGTCCCACTATCCTTTCAGCAAAATGCTTAACCTTGCATTAAACGGCATAACAAGCCTTAGTGTAAAACCACTCCGTCTTGTTATGTCACTTGGTATTATCGTTTCAATCCTCAGTTTCATCGGTGTTATATGGGCTGTCGTTGACAACCTGCTCGGCAACACAGTAACCGGCTGGGCAAGTACAGTATGTATCGTATGCTTCATGGGCGGAATACAGCTTATGTGCCTCGGGGTTATCGGGGAATACATCGGGAAGATATATATGGAGGTCAAGAATAGACCCAGGTTTATTATCAGTGAGAGGACTTATCAGGGCAATGAAGATGACAATCAGTAATAAAAGCGCGGCATATAATCCAAGACTGATGTAGATTCATTATACATGCCTGATGAGTGATACCATAGACTTATTTCCCATAAAACATTCATATATGTGTTTCTTATAGGCAGATTATGGGTTCATCTATTAAAATAAACGTGAATTAATTATGTAACTACCTATAAAAAGTCGTTTATAAAACTTCTTATAGGTAGTTTTTTGCTTTCGGAAATACTCTTTGATGAAACCAGTGGGAATTTTGCCTATAAAAATGAGATTATGATAAGTCTTATAGGACAGAACTAAGAGGGAACATTATTTATTAGCATGGTTATGTTGAAATATATGAGATACTACCTATAAGTGAGTATATAACATATTTCTTATAGGACACAGCCACTACGCTATCAGGACGGGTACAATCAGATTAAATACCAGCACCATCAGTATGTCTGATAGATAAATGTTTCTATAGGCTGCCAATGTTATTATTATTCTTATGGCTATTATTATCGCAGTCATTACTGCACATGGTTTTATTTTCTTTTTTGTTATGAATATCCATAGCTGCATCCTGTCTATTGGCATGTTTTTGAGCAGTTCTTTTGTTGTTATTCTTTTTCTGTTAGTGCTGTATGCTTCCTGATAAGATTTGTATTTCATGACCATATATGTCACGCCAAGAATGTAAAACATGTACCCAATCAGAACAACCTTCATGTCATTGTTCAAATCACTGAAATCTATCATTTTATTAGGTGCACATGCTAATATTCCTGATATTATGAAGAAAAATATGGCCAGAAACTTCTCTCCTACATTATCCGGAAACCATGTATTTTCTTCTTTAAAGAACTTTTCTAATTTTTCCTGCTGTTTGATATCTGTTTTGATAGTCATTTTCTCCTCTTTCCTGTGCTGTTCTCACACTGTGCATTCAATACTTTCGCTGAACTCTCCCAGTCTGCCGCCCTCCATAACTGCCACATAATCCGTATTCTTCATAATCTCTGTCATGTCATGTGTTATCATAATCACACAGCATTCCTGTGCTATAAGTTCTCTTAACATGTCAAATAATTCTATCTTAAACACTGCATCCATGCCTGCTGTTGCTTCATCAAGAAGATACAGCCTGCTGTGATGTGCTATTGCAAACGCAAGCTGGAACTTCATACGCTCACCTCTTGACATACGCCACAATGTCGTTGCAGTGCTGACATTCATCTTTTTCATACATTCATTAAACAGTTCCACATCAAAATCATCATACACAAGTCCCAGTATATCAGCATTCTGCTTTCCGGTACGGTTCTCGAAGAATACATTATCCTCTGACACAAAACCAATGATTTCCATTGCTTTTGAATGATTCCTTTCAAGCTCATAGCCAGACATCTTTATGCTTCCTGTGTACCGTTTTCTCTGTGCTAGAATGTAATTAAACAATGTGGTTTTGCCGGCACCATTCTTACCTGTAATTGCATATATGTATCCATTCTCAAATTTCGCACTTATGTCTTTTAATTTAAATCCAAGTCCTTTTCCTGTAACATTTTCTAATGTCAGTGCAATATTCTCCATTTCTATTTCTCCTCATACAAAGTGCGAATCATATCCACTAAATCATCACAGGAAAGTCCTGCATTTTTAGCTTCATATATAATTTCCTGTGTTCTCTTTTCTATCATCATGAACTGCTTTTCTTTAAGATAATCCGTATTATACTCACACACATAGAATCCTTTTCCTGCAACCGAGCGGATAAGCCCCTCTTTTTCAAGTTCTTCATAAGCCCTCTTGGTTGTTATCACACTAACCTGCAAGTCTGCTGCCAATGCCCTTATTGAAGGAAGTGCCTCGCCGGATTTCAGTTCCCCAGTTACTATCGCATTCTTAAGCTGCATTATTATCTGCTCGTATATTGCAAGCGTTCCCTGTGGCAGGATATTTATATTAATGCTCATAAAACCACCTCTCCATAAACTGCCGCTGACTTAAGCTTTCTTTTTACCTGCCTTGCATAACCTATGCATACTGGAAACTCTATAAGCACCATTATTGAATATAAAAAACGTTCTTCAATAACCGGCGTAAATGAACTCATTAATATATCAAACTGCCAGCAGTCAGTAATTGTACATATAATTATAAGTGCCATAACATATGATAACAATCCATCTTTTTTGCCATATGGAAGCAGCGTGCTGATTATAAATGCATTTATAGTAATATATATAAATACAGACGCACTGAATCTCACTGCCATCATCATAAATATATTGCCAATCGTCAGTATCAGCATGTGTACTGCCACTCTTAAGATATAAGAGTTTCTCACCAGCTTTTCACGCTCATTGGTTGTAAGCGGGCATACATAATACATTATTCTTAATTCGGCAGGGTGTGTGAATATTGAAAGACAGCAGATAGCAAGAGATATAATATACCCTGATGCAATTATGAACTCATCCCAGCTGGCTGTTTTAATAATCTGTGCCATAAATATAAGCTGTACCGCTAATAAATTAAATATTGCTGAATTTCCATGTTCATATGATGCCTTGAAATTCTCCCACCGCCATCCATATATATAATCTCTGATTAAGTATTTCATATTACACTTTCACCCCTTTTACTGTAATGATACATAAATTCTTCCAGTGTCGGAACTGTTACCGTAAGTGTACCATCATACTTTGAATATCCATGATTGACTACAAGTGCTTTAGTTCCGTATTTCCTGTCCTCTGCATGTATGATGTCTTCCTGCTTAAGAAGTTTCACTTTATAACTTTCTCCTGATATTATCCTGTACTTATCCCTGAAGCTTTCTATATCTCCTGAATATACAAGATCTCCCTTATCAAGATATATAAGATAATCTGCAATCCTGTCTAATTCATCAAGTATATGTGATGCAATAATCACACTTTTCTTACCGCTTTCCATAAACTGCATAATCACATTCAGGAAATCCTGTTTAAATTCAGGATCAAAATTAGCTGTCGGTTCATCCAGTATCAGATACTTCGGGTCTGTTGATAATGCAAATGCAAACTGTGCCTTTATCTTCTGTCCCTTCGATAATTTTCCAAACTTTATCTTTCTATCAAGTCCAAACCGTTCAAGATACTCCATGTAGATACTTTCGTCATATCTGCTATAAAATCTGCCATAACATCTTCCATTCTCTAAAAGTGAAAGTTCTGAATTCATAAGTTCATTGACTGGTACTATTCCTGTAATATCACGGATTCTCTTCTCGCTTTCCGCTTCCTGATAATTCAATCCATCAATTACAACCGTTCCATCGTCCGGTCTGCAAAGCCCCAGTATCATCTTAATAAGAGTAGTCTTTCCTGACGCATTCTGCCCCACAAGTGCACATATGTATCCATCAGGAATCTCTATTGAGATGTCCTTCAGTCTGAAACTTCCTAATCTCTTATTAACTCCACTCAAAGAAATCATTCTTCTGCCTCCCCAAAACACAGTCTTACACATAACAGCTATACACCTGATATACTATTTTTGTGCATACACTGTATATATACATATATACAGTGTATGCACACATTTGTCAAGCAGTTCTTGCTTTATTTATATTTATGTGTTTATTTCCGCTTCCGTCCTATAAGAATCCTCATACCTGTTGATTTATAGGTAACTTTTCATATAATTCACGCTTTTTCAGCCCGTAAATACCTTTTTCTCATGACTGAACCTATAAGAATCATTATTTGAACTAATTTATAGGAGTTTTTTCTATCAATTTCAGCAAAAATTCTTCTTCAAAGCAAAAAAATACCTATAAGAAGTCATTAATCGACTCCTTATAGGTATTTTAAGCATTATTTTTATCTATCTTAATAGTCAGGTTTGAAATTCACCTATAAATCACACACTTTACATCTTTTTTATAGGTAAACACAGAGGCATTCCAAGCTTATGCAACCCTCTGACGCTTCATAGCATTCAGCACTCATGCAGCAAGAATCACTACTTCTCGCTATCTTATAAGCTTTCATTATTCCACACCATCAATAAATCTGGCAACAAAACTTAATGCCGCACCAAGCCCTGATTTTCTGCCGCCGCCATCTGATATTCTTAAATAATCCGCATCAGTATCAAAGGAATAATCATTAACAAGACGTTCTTTAATACTATTATCATATTGCTTAAGATATGGTGCAACTGTTCCGCCAAGAACAATATCACAGTCCATCATCGTGTATATGTTATTAATTCCAAGAGCCAGATTGTCCATATATTCATCTAACACATTGGAATTATTCTTATTTCCCTGCGCTGCCAGTTCAAAGAAATTGTCAAGTGTCATATCAAGCTCTGATGATAATACCTTTTCTGAAACATATGCTTCAAAACAGCCCTTCTTACCACACAGGCACTGCTTTCCTCCAGGGTGAATAACCATATGTCCGAATTCGCCACCACGGTTATGAACACCATTTCTGATTGCGGAAGCGTTAATATATGCACCTCCGACACCTTCACCAAGCATAATATATATTTTTTCATCTTCAGGCTTTCCATTAAACCAGTGGTCTGCGTATGCCTCTGCCCTCGCATCGTTCATCACTACGACCGGATAATCAATAGCTGATATAAGCCTTGTAAAATCATAGTTCTTAGCTTTTAATGGTGGTGCTGAGATAAGAATCTGCTTTTCATCATCAAGTATTCCCGGAACTGTAATGCCAACTCCCAGAATGTCATCTGCGTCTGCTCCAACATAATCCGCTGCATGTCTTACCGCATCAGTAAGCTTCTCAATATATGCGCTGCTTTTATTAAAATGTGCTTTAACATACATACTGTATATAATCTGACCTTTAAGTCCGACTACATCTACATTAATATAGTCAGCTTTGATATTCACGCTGATGGCTTTTCTTGCATTATTACTAATAGTAATTGCCTGTGCCCTTCTTCCACCTGTTGAAGTGAAATTGCCAACATATTCTATAAGTCCATCTTCCATGAGCATCTTAAGATTCTGATTTACTGTCGGCAGCGACAGACCTAACCGGTCTGCTATCTCCTGCCTTGATATCTTATCTGAATTATATATCAGTCTGAATATACGGTTTTTATTAAGTTTTTTTACATCCGTGTTTGTTAGTTTCTGTGATGAATCCATCCATTACCTCTCGCTTAATCCCGGTTAACCTGTATGTCAGTTACATTACTCGCCAAATACAGCGATATAATCTTTCTTGAACTTCTCAATTCCTGCATCTGTAAGTGGATGGTGAACCATCTGCTCGATTACCTTATATGGTACTGTTGCAATATCAGCTCCTGCAAGTGCGCAGTCTGTAATATGTATTGGATTTCTTACACTTGCACAGATAATCTCTGTCTTAAGATCATAGTTAGCAAATATATCTGCAATATCCTGAATAAGATTAATGCCCGGTTGTGATATATCATCAAGTCTTCCAAGGAAAGGGGACACATATGCTGCACCTGCTCTTGCAGCTAAAAGCGCCTGATTAGCTGAGAATATTAATGTAACATTAACCTTTATTCCCTCAGATGATAACACCTTAGTAGCCTTAAGGCCTTCAACTGTCATAGGAATCTTAACAACCATGTTAGGATGGATTGCTGCAATCTCCCTTCCCTCTTTAATCATTCCTTCTGCATCCTCTGTAGTAGCCTTAACCTCGCCACTTATAGGTCCGTCAACAATAGATGTAATCTCCTTTATAACTTCCTTGAAATCTCTTCCTTCTTTGGCAATAAGAGATGGATTAGTAGTTACTCCACAGATAACTCCCATGTCATTAGCCTTACGGATATCCTCAACATTTGCAGTATCAATAAAAAACTTCATAATAAAATTCTCCTCGTATAATCACTCATTAATTGTTCTGAACACATTCTTTATTGCAGGATAGATACATCTGAACTTATTGTACTTATCCTCGTATCTTTCTATTATCTTCTCGTCTGGTCTTATTGTCTTTCGTACTTTAACGAGAGCATTAGACGCATCTTCAACGCAATTATACTCCCCGGCTGCAACCATGGCAAGAATTGCCGCACCCATAGCAGGACCTTCCTCTGACTCTAACAGTTCCACAGGAATTCCAAGTACATTAGCCATAATCTTGCACCACAGTTCTGACTTAGCGCCACCACCGCACATACGGGTTGACTCCACTCTTATACCAAGACTCTTAGCAACCTCGAAGCAGTCCCTTATTGCAAATGCAACGCCTTCCAGAACTGCCTGTGTCATATCCTTACGCTCAGTATCCATTGTCATTCCTGTAAATGTACCTCTTGCAAATTCGTCATTATGCGGTGATCTCTCACCCATCAGATATGGAAGGAAATACACATTATTATTGCCAAGGTCATTATCTGTTATCTGCGACTGTTCACCTGAATAATCATTAGTTCCGAGTATCTTGTCCATCCACCAGCCATTAGCTGAAGCTGCACTTAATATACAGCCCATAAGATGATATTTTCCATCCGCATGTGCGAAAGAATGCAGTGCATTATTGGAATCCACTCCGAATTCCTTGCTTGAAATGAATATCGTGCCGCTTGTTCCCAAAGAAATATTGCAGTGTCCGTCACCGACAGTACCAGTGCCTACTGCAGCAGCTGCATTATCACCTGCACCGGCTACAACAATTACTTCACTTCCTATTCCAAGCTCATCTGCAATATTCTTCTTTACCGTACCAACACACTCACTGCTTTCAAAGATGCGTGGCATCTGTGCCTCTGTCACGCCACATATATCAAGCATCTGGCGCGACCAACGCCTATTCTTCACATCAAACAGCAGCATGCCCGAAGCATCTGAAACATCTGTACAATGCACACCTGTAAGACGATACGCAATATAATCCTTTGGAAGCATTATCTTGTCTATCTTAGCAAAATTATCCGGTTCATTCTCCTTCACCCACAATATCTTAGGTGCTGTGAAACCTGCAAATGCAATATTTGCTGTATATTCTGATAACTTATCCCTGCCTATCACTTCATTCAGGTACTCACACTGCTTCGTTGTTCTTCCGTCATTCCATAAAATAGCCGGTCTAATAACCTCATCATTCTTATCAAGAATAACAAGTCCATGCATCTGTCCACCAAAGCTGATACCACCAACTGTTGATTCATCCTGTCCGTCAAGCAGCTCCTTCATGCCTTCTATACAAGCATCATACCAGTCATAAGGATTCTGCTCTGACCAGCCGGCCTTAGGGTAATCAATCGGATAACTCTTAGACACATTTGCAATAATATGTCCTGCTGTGTCCATAAGAACAATCTTGACCGACGAAGTTCCAAGGTCAATTCCTATATAATTCATACCAGACTCCTTTCCACAATCATATATCTATAACCGCATCTGTTTATGCAAATGGATTCTCGCTCTTGTAAAGCATGCCCTTAGGCTGGTTGAATGACACATTCTCAATACCGATATATTTAAACACATCAAAAAGTGTCTTTCCAAAATGTCCAAATGCAACTGCACCATGATGTGGGAAATTGCCTTCTATAAGCACATGTCTGTAGAATCTTCCCATCTCTGGAATAGCAAATATACCTATTGCACCAAATGAACGGGTTCTTACCGGAAGAACTTCACCCTGTGCTATATAAGCGGAAAGCTTGTTATCTGACGAATTCTGAAGTCTGAAAAATGTGATATCTCCCGGAACGATGTCCCCTTCAAGTGTACCATTAGTAACTTCTTCAGGAAGTGAACGTGCCATAATCATCTGGTTTCTCATCTCGCAGAATGACAATTTGCTTGATGCAGTGTTGCCACAATGGAATCCCATAAATGTATCCTTCTGTGTATATGCATATCTGCCTGCGATATCCTCATTGTAGATATCTGCTGGAACTGTATTATTAATATCAAGAAGTGTAACAATATCGTCACTTACAACTTCTCCGATAAATTCACTCAATGCACCATATATATCAACCTCGCATGATACAGGTATTCCTCTTGAAGTAAGTCTTGAGTTGACATAACAAGGAACACATCCGAACTGTGTCTGGAATGCCGGCCAGCATTTACCTGCTACTGCAACATATTTTCTTGAACCCTTATGTGATTCAACCCAGTCAGTTAATGTGAGCTCATACTGCGCAAGTCTGCTTAAAATTTCAGGCTTTTTATTTCCTGTACCAAGCTCTTTTTCCATATCTCTTACAACATCAGGAATTCTTTCATCTCCTGCATGTTTATTAAAGCTCTCGAACAGGTCAAGCTCTGAATTTTCCTCAATCTCAACACCAAGATTATATAGACCTGCAATTGGTGCATTACATGCAAGGAAATTGTTAGGTCTTGGACCAAAACTGATAATCTTAAGATTGCTTAATGCGTATACCGCCTTTGCTACAGGTATGAATTCATGAATCATATCTGCACATTCTTCTGCTGTTCCAACAGGATATTCTGGAATATATGCTTTAACTCCTCGAAGCTTAAGATTATAGCTTGCGTTAAGCATTCCACAATAAGCATCGCCTCGTCCCTGAACAAGACCTCCATTAGCTGATGTCTCCTCTGCTGCCGCAATGAACATCTTAGGTCCGTTGAAATTTTTTGCAAGCATTGTCTCAGCAATCTCAGGTCCGAAATTACCAAGATATACACAGAGTGCATTACATCCTGCATTCTTAATATCCTCAAGTGCCTGCATCATATGTATCTCACTCTCAACGATACATACCGGACATTCATAGATATCCCCCTTGCCATACTTTGCTTCATATGCCTTTACAAGATTCTGTCTTCTTGTAACTGAAAGTGATTCTGGAAAGCAGTCTCTTGAAACTGCAACAATACCGATTTTCATAACTGGTGTATTATTCATAACTTATCTCCTTTAACCTATACTGTTATATTCTCTCCCCTTAAGCCGTTAAATGCTCCATCTATATGAGCATCTTCATGGGCTATCAGCCATTTATTAGATGCAGCAAGCAACTTGTCTTCTGCTGTTGCATGAGTATTAACTACATCAAGATTAGTTCCCTTTGGAAGTACAACTACGCACTTAAAGCCCTGTCCATCCACACCGCATGGTGCATAATGAAGAGTTGTTGCATACACCTCAATAGCAGTTCCCTCAGGCACAAAAAATCCTTCAACCTTAGATGTCTCATATGTAAAATCGTCTTTCACATCTTCTCTGCTGCCAAGCAGCAGAATCATATCTGTTGCCGCAATATTAACTTCTGAACTTCTGTGATATTCCAGTGCATTAAGTTTCTGGTTATGTCCATTACAATACCCTGTCTGTACAGGACATCCACCATATATACTCTCTTCCATTACCTTATGAATCTGTGTATTTTCAAGCTTTTCATCACCTGCAACATATACAACATCTTCAGGCATATCATACGAATCCATAAGTTTCACTATTTCACTTGTATCAATATCAGCAATAACTCTGCCATATTTCTTAAATCCAGCATCCAATACACTCTGCAAAAACACTACCTCCTTTTTCAACTCATGTTAAACTTTTATAAAGTATCTTTCTAAAAGTTATTCTATCACTGTTTTATTTCTAATTCAATAAAAAAATCTCCGATTATCAAAAATGTATCCTGAAAGATACACTCCCAATAACCGGAGATTAATATTAATCTGTTAAATTGCCAATCTTACAATATAATCTTTGATAATGCATCAATTATAATTCCCCATGCTACACCACTCACATAAAGAATCGCAAGAATTCTAAAATTATCCTTCATATCATCGTTCTCTCTGAACAGCACAAGAATACCTACTCCCGAACCGGCAAGCAGTCCTGCCATAAGAGAGCCAAGTCCAAGTACGCCTTCAATATAAAGCTGTGTTAATACTACTGATGATGCACAGTTAGGAATAAGACCTATAATTCCCGCTATCAACGGTCCAATGACAGGCTTATTAAGTATAAGATTTCCCAAAGTCTCTTCACCAACAAAGTGAATTAAAGTATTAAGTGCAAAAGATATAACAACAATAAATGCAAATATAGTTATTGTATGTCTTAACGCTGACTTAAATATGCTTGTCTCACAGCCACAGTGGTCATGATCACATACATGTCCAATCTTTTCTACCATATTATAACTTTTCTTGCTTCTTCTCACTATCAGATCAATTACAACACCCATTATAAGACCTATAAAAACCTTAATGAGTATAAGCTTGACAAGCACTAATACATCTACCTGTTCTGATAAAAATACTGGTATCATCTCGTCTGAAGTAGACATAAAGATGGCAATAAGCGTTCCCATAGTAATTACTTTACCTGCATACAGGTTAGATGCCGCTGTAGAAAAACCACACTGTGGAACAGCTCCAAGTAAAGCTCCTATAACAGGCCCAGCCTTGCCAGAATCCTTAACAAACTTCTTCGTCCTGGCACTTGTCTTATGTTCAAGATACTCCATAGCAAGATAAGTCAGAAAAAGAAACGGCAACAGTTTAACACTATCAATGATAGTATCAAATACCACATCCATCATGATATACAATCGTCCTTTCTTAAAAACAGTCACATAGTTACATATTCATTATGCCTTGGCAAAAAGCTTCTTATAAGGTTCTTCTCCCGAAAACACCTTTCTTGCTTTCTCTGATCTTTTCATAATAAGCTTTGTAACAAAATAACCTATTACTCCATACAGTGATCCAAGTAACAGACTCGCAAGTACATCTGTTGGATAATGAACTGTAAGATATAATCTTGAAACTGCAATCAGAGCTGCAAGTATAACTGCGGGAATTCCTTTCTTTCTGTCCCACAATATAATAGCTAATGCCGCTGCAAAAGAAGCTGATGTATGTCCTGATGGGAAAGACCAGTCCTTAATGCCATTAAAGATTCCATAAAGATTCTCAAATGTCGGATCTGCATTGAATGGTCTTATTCTTGCTGACAGATTCTTCATAATTCCGTTACACATAATAAGTGACAGAATAAGTCCAATTGCCATACTAAGTCCTAACTTTCTGTCTTTCTTAAATACCGGTATAAATAAGAACGCCGCACATAATAAAATCCAGAATATTCCAGCATTCCCAAGACAGGTTATAGCATACATAACCGGATCTGTTACAGGATTATGTAATGATTCAAACCAGTGTAAAATCTGAAGTTCCATAATAATCTCCTTATCATATCATTCTAGTACGCTCCTTTTCAGGCATACCAGAATATTCTATGATATAAGAAAACATTTGTCAATTAAAGGAATACGTTTTTTCATAGTAACATTTTCCTGTTCTTCCACCAAATGGATATTCATATTCTTCTGTAACTCCAATCTGAAACAACCCTCTGTCTAAATCTGAATCTATAAGTTTAACAGTAACATTACCATCTGATGCAACTCTTTCACTTAAAACCACACAAAATTCTTCCATCAGATCAGTCAGTATCTGTTGTCTTTTCCCAGTATCATATGTTGTAAAATATTTATCAGCATATACATCACCCATCCTGTCAAATGCAAAATCCATTGCACCGTCAAGACTTCTGTTGACTTCATCTCTTCTAATATTGTTTCCTGTTATCGACGCATGTATCATGACTATTAACGCTATAACAACAATAATACCACTACATGTAATAACTCCTCTCAAATATCTTCAGCTTACAAAGTAACGTGCAAGTCCTTTATATGTATGTTGCGAAGAATAACCAAACATAGCCGCAGACAGCGGATATTCCAGTGTGTATTCTATATATTCATAATCACCTGCCCTGCTTACGTCTCCATATGTAAGCCTCATACCCCCTTTCTGAACTGACCTGGCTAACACATAAAGCTTATTATCTCTAGCTTCCTCTGATAATTCACTATCAGGAATATCCCCACAATATGCTTCAATATAATTCTCAATATACTGGCTTATCTCTCCTGCATCAGAAACTCTCTGATTAATCCTTATGAAATCAATAGAAACGAAACATACCAATGCAAATATAACAAGATAAACTGATGTCTCAATTATCCCCTTCATTAATACCCCCTTTATCTGCTATCCAAGGCATGAACCTATCACACCTAAAAGTATATTTCTGTACGCAGACATAGACATTCCAATCATTGTCATGGCAACCACCACTGCACACATTCCTATTACTGCTTCTCCGTATGTATTAATAACATCCTTCATATTCTTATCACCCCTGTAAAGATATTTCCAAAAATATTAATCATTGAATAAGATACAATCAGTCCAATTATCACTCCTGCATATTCATCAATAATATGATTCATATAATATACACCTCCAATTATAAGTACATATTAACAACTAACATCATATCAACCGCCATCTTAAATGCCACAAAAAAAGTTGGTATATACTCAGAAAATCTCATCATGCTTGTACTGTCAAGATATCTGGCAGCCTCTGCCTTATCTGATAATTCATAATTTCTTCTTACGAGAGCATTAATCGTCTGATTCATGCTGTCCCTGTCTAGATCTCCTATTGAATACAACATTCTGACTGCCGATTGGATATCCATCACATCAAATTCATTTAAGAAACTATAATATGGCATGATATCAGATGGATTGAGTTCAATCTCATATATAAACTTTCCTAAAGATTCTTTCATGATAACAGGACAGCTATCATAAGTATCTTCAACTGCTGACAATAATGGTTTATTTTCAAGATTAACTGCTAAGTCTCTTAGCCATTCTGTAAAACCACAATATAAGTCATTCTTAATTCTTCCTGCTGAACCTTTTCTCTGTGTAAATGGCGTTATTATAAACAGAACCATAACTGCAGCAACACATATCGCCGCTATCTTTAACTGTACTAATACGAGAATTATCACTGTAAGCAGCATAATCCCCCATAACGGAATCATCTTTAAAGTAATCTTCTTTGCTTCTGACTTAAATACATTATTATAATCACGCATTATCTGCTTATCTGTTCTGGTTTCTCCTATCCAGTCACAACCATAGTGCTTACGGGTATATATGTAAAACAGCATACACAGAACAACAAACACAATGGAAACGCACTGATATGCCAGTGTGTCTGTTATGCTAAGCGGCTCTTTCGAAAACATATTAAGAGTACTGCACATAACGGTAGTAAGCATTGCAAGCACCATGCTTATCATTATTCCTATAGTAATATCCCGCTTTATCTTTCTTATCTCCGACTGATACTTATATACATTATTAACCCATCTGTCAAAATCCTCCAGAAGCACTTCCATTGCTCCTGTGTATCGTCCACCCTTTTCTTCTACACTGACTAAGAACTTATGAAGTGTCCGTATTCTTGAACAATCATATTCTTCTTCAACAATCTTCAATGCATCTTCATATACTCTTTCCCCCATTCCATATTGAAGTTCTTCAATTGCCCGTGAAAGACATCTCTTGAGTCTTCCGCTGCTGATTGCATACGCATCCTGAAGTGCAATATTAACCTTCGGATTCCTGATAAACGAGTATGTCATCTGGTGAAGATACACATCCACATCTGCAAATCTTGACGCTTTACTTCTTTCCATAAAATAATTCCTTACTAGTCCGGGAATCATAATTACAGCCAGAATCATAACAAATAACGCTGCGATATAATTAATTCTGTACAACAGACATGCACCATATACAGCAACTCCTGCAAGCATGGTTGATAAAACAAATCTTCTTACAGACATAACACCATTCAGATCTGCAATGTCCTCCATTAACTGCTTTACAGATAAATATCTTAATATCTTCTTCAATTGTGCCTCCATATATACGGATCATCTATTCCGTATTTAATAAACTTATCCATAATATCCTGTGGAATATCACTATCCAGAAATTCCCCATCTTCATATATAACAGTACATGTATTCTCTCCCTGATTCCTGCTTAAAAAACCTACCTGGCTGATATGTCTTCTTTCAAATCTGTCGCAATCAACAAGCAGCACAAGATCAATATACTTATATATACTGTTAATAAATCTGTCTGACGATTCTCCATTACCCAGCATAGAATACATTCTGTCTGGCATATCCCTTATATCATCCAGATGCATAGTCGTCATACAATAAGCTCCCGTAGATAAACTGTTAAGAAGCTCCATAACTTCTGGTCCTCTTGATTCTGAAAGAAGAACCCAGTCAATGTTATGTCGTAAACCTGCTCTTATAATATCCTGATATGTAATCTTAGAATCCACAAAAAACTCAACACACTTGCTATGTGGATTAATCTGCCTGTAATGTATCTCCTGATTATCCTCATAAACACCAACCTTTTCTTCTGCCGGAATAAATGTAGCCAGATACTTAAGAAGTTCTGTCTTTCCTGCATGAGGCTGTCCACCAATTACAGTTGAAAGATGAGCCGTCACACAATTCTCAATCAATGTAATAATACTCTCAGGAGCATAATCAGACTTAACAAGGTCACCATGCCCAAATCTAAGCTTTCTTGGAATCTTTCTTATAGCCATGCTCTTTCTTCCACACCTTGATTCGTGCCATATTGAGATTCTTAAAGATTCAGTATTAGCCTCCAATATCGGGTGCATTCTGTTAAAAGATGCACCCATAATATTGGCAAGTCTTATAGACAGATTATCCATATACCTGTCACTAAGCTCTTTCATGGAAATATAGCAGCCTCTTCCCAACTGTGTTATCCAAAGATTATATCCATCCCACTCGATATCAGTTACAGTATCATCAGATATCTCATCCTTAATCTCTGAAAAGATATCCTCTTTATTATTCTCTATCAGCTCCTGAAGCTGTTCTTTTTCCATATACATTCCTCACATTACTGATTAGGTCTGCTCGCATCAATAGCATCATATATATGCTCCTTATACGAAATGTCACTAACAGCACCTTTAGTTCTGTCTGAAACAATAGTAACAACTGCTGCTGTAAGCAATACTGCTGCAAGTACCCCCGCAAGTGCTATAACGACCTTTCCATAATGCTCAATAATATCATGCATATACAAATCCTCCTCTTAATTAAATTATTTAAAAAGTACTTTTTATATTGTGGATATTATCACATATTTAAAAGTTTGTAAAGTATAAAAATATATAAATTTCAAAAAAAGACTTTCGCATCAGAATATAATGCAAAAGTCTTAAAATACTATTTCTTATTAAGTTCTATTGTATTGTTTCCATCGCTTAAAGAAAGTACATTTTTCTTGATTGAATATGTATACTCATCTGTCTCTTCTGTCCCAAGGAAACTGATTGTTATGCTCAGCTTTCCATCTTTTGCTTCATACGAAGTAATTGAAACGCTTATCTCTCCTATCTGCTGGATTCCTGTTCCATCATCATTGAAAGTATAAGTATAATCATCTCCTTCCCATGTTCCAACAACCGTTGCTTCCTTACCACAGCCTGCAAATACTGCAATCACTGTAATAAGTACAGCTAATATGCTTACTCTCTTAAGTAATTTCATAAAACCTCCATTATAAATTAATTGTTTTTACAGCCTCTACAACTTTGGTAAATTCCATACCATGAGATGCCTTTATAAGTATATTATCACCTGTTTTCAGAATATGTCCAATACATTTTAACATATCATCTCTTGTTTCAAAATCATGTACTTCACAACCATGTGCATTGTAATTAGTGTCAATATATGCCCTTGTTCCTTCCGCAATCTGTGCAGCAAGATCGCCTGCGGTTATAAGTACATCAATATCCTTAGTTCCAAGATACATCCCAACATCGTAATGCATCTGTTTCTCGTTCTCACCAAGCTCAAACATACTTCCAAGAATAGCAACTTTTCTACCAATAGCAGTGTCAAGAACATCAAGAGATGCCTTCATTGAAACTGGATTAGCATTGTAGCAGTCATCAATTATTGTAAATCCATTTTCCTTAATAATATTGTTTCGTCCGGCAATTGTTTTTAAATTCTTCACCCCACGCTCAATCTCAATAGATGAAAGTCCAAGCACAGAACCAACAAGTGCTGCTGCCATCGCATTATATACCATATGATGTCCCGGTACAGGTACAGTCAGGTCAAATGTTGAATAGTTATCTGATGTTTTGATTCCATGAATTGTAAAGCTGGTTCCATCAAGTCCAAGACTCTTGATATTATCTGCATATACCCCGTCTTTGTTGCTTATTCCGAACACAAGCGGTCGCTTGCCGTGTACCTGGCTTATTGTTGATAATTTGTCATCATCTCCGTTAACAATAACAATTCCATCCGGATTCATATGATTAAATATCTCTGTCTTAGCCTTAAGAATTCCATCTCTTGTTCCAAGATTCTCAAGATGGCAAAAACCGATATTAGTAATAACACATATGTCAGGCTGTGCAATCTTAGATAATCTGTCCATCTCACCAAAATCACTGATTCCCATCTCAAGAACAGCAACTTCATCATCTTCTGTCAGTCTGAAAACAGTAAGTGGAAGCCCAATCTCATTATTGAAATTACCAAGTGTCTTTAACACCCTGTATTTTTCAGATAAAACAGAGCTTATTGTTTCCTTAGTACTTGTTTTACCAACACTTCCTGTGATTCCTACAACCTTGACATCCAGATTATTTCTGTAAAGAAGTGCAAGATCCTTTAATGCCTGAAGACTTGATTCAACCTGTATATACGAACGTTCTTCATCTGGCAGCTCCTTTTCAGAAATAACGCATGCAGCGCCCTTCTCAAAGCATTGTCCTATAAAATCATGGCCATCACTTCTTTCCCCTTTAATAGCAATAAAAAGCCCGCCCTCAGCTACCTTTCTGCTGTCAATCGTAATGGCAGTAATCTCTTTGTCATAATCTTCTCCATTGCCATGATATATGCCGTTAACAGCTTGTGTCATGGCTCTTAAGGTCATTCCCTTCATAACACAATATCCTCAATTCTTTTCTTAGGCACATGATGTACCTGATTCTCATCTCTGTAATACTTGATATCTCCATCCGCAGGAATATCCTCAAGCACCACTTCTTCTTTAGGATAGCCAAATGCAATGACATACACAATCTTTAATTCAGACGGTATATTTAGCTGTGTCTTTAACTCATCTCTTTTAACATTGCCAAAAAAGCATCCGCCAAATCCGGCTTCTGTAGCTGCCAGAAGCATTGTCTGTCCGACAATTCCCGCATCAACTTCATCATTGACATTCGCAGGACAGGTTATAACAATATATCCTGTCGGCTTCTCACCTTCAGATGGGCCATCCCAGTCCTTTAAATATCCGGCAAATCCTAATAGTCTGAAAACTTTCTCATTCTCTTCCTCATCACACACAATTCTATACTTAAATGGCTGTCTGTTAGCTGCTGACGGAGTAAGTCTTGCAGTCTCAACAAGTTCCATAAGCTGCTGCCTTGTCAGCTTCTTTTCCTGATAAAATCTTCTGTATGATCTGTTTTTCTTAACAAGTTCCTTAATCATAACATAACTAACCTCGTTTTATAAAAATGCATTATTATACATTTACATTTCTTCTATTCATACTTTGCAAGAGATATCTCGATAATCTTCTCTGTAAGTTCATCATACGATATACCTACTACTGCTGCCTCCTGAGGAATAAGGCTTGTGTCAGTCATTCCTGGAAGTGTATTAATCTCAAGACAGAATATATTATTATTCTTATCAAGAAGTTCATCAACTCTTGCGTATGTTGTTACGCCTGCTGCCTGGCAGCATTTTTCTGCCCAGAACTGCATCTGGCTTGCAATATCTTCTGGAATATTGGCAGGGCATGTCTCTTTGGTAGAGCCAGCCTTGTACTTATTCTTGTAATCATAGAAGCCTTCAAGCGGTTCAATCTCAATTACTGGAAGTGCCTTTCCATCAAGCACTGCAACTGAGAATTCTCTTCCATCAACAAACTCTTCAACAAGTACAGTATCTTCATAAGAAAATGCTTCATCAAGTGCATCTTCAAACTCTTTCTCGTTATGTGCTATCGAAACACCAACGCTTGAACCACCACAACAAGGCTTAACAACACATGGGAATGGAACATACTCAATCTTATGTCCTTTATGTAATGTAACACCCTTAGGCATAGGAATTCCCTCTGGTACAAGAACCTTTTTTGCAAGTTCCTTGCTCATTGATATAGCACTGCTTAAATAATCTGTACCTGTATATCTGATTCCAAGCAGATCAAATGTAGCCTGGACCTTACCATCTTCACCATTGCTTCCATGAAGTCCCATGAATACCATATCTGCTTCTTTACACAATTCTAATACATTACGTCCGAAAAAGCTTTCTCTTGCCTCTGTTCTTCTCTTAACCTCTGCCGGAATGTCCGCTGTTTTCTTCTTTAAATTGTCAGACAGTTCTCCCAAATCATTCTTTTCTGTGAAAAATGTCTTAACCTCACTGTCATCAACACCTAAGAAGATATCAAGCATATTTGCTTCATGTCCGTTTCTTCTAAGGCTCTCACATACTCTGTATCCTGTGACTAATGAAACGTCTCTTTCTGTACTTGTTCCACCTGCTAAAACTACTATTCTCATAATTTCTCCTTTATCCCTGAACTTTTCCACAATATCCACATAGTTATTCACATTTTTTGTTAATTGTAAATTTTTTGTAAAATTGTCAGATAATTGTAATATATTTATATAATCCACATATTCTTATGCAGAATCTGTGCAAATTATTACGGTCTTAAATGGCTTCCTTCATACTTTGTATGTGCCTGTAAAACCTTTCTTAAAGAATCAATTCTTCCAGAAAGTTCGCCTTCTGGAACAACTATCTCCAGTGATTCAGCCATAATATCTATCATTGGATTTGTGAATCTGCTTTTGTATCTTATAAGGACATCAAGCTTTTCCTCATATCCTCTCGCATCTAAAAACTTATCCAGGACGCTGTCCCCTGCAACAACCTGCTGCTCTGGCTGGGCCAGTGAGTTATCCACACTGTCCTCTTTTAATGTGTATGCTTCATCAATTCTATTGTCTGAATTAACTCTTACTGCCTGTGAATTGTCAGACTGTAAATTGTCAGATATCTCCTGCATCGTCAACGGATCTACCTGCTCAAATCTATATTTCTGTGCTACATCCGGATATTTTACATGATCCACTTCACTCATGAACATATCATATGGTCTTACATACATAGCATATTCACCATACATAGCCTGATATACCACCATTTTCTCTTTGGTTTCTGAATGATATGCAACACACTTTACCTGGTAAAGCTTATTCTTAAAATGCTTATAAAATCCGCCTGGTACTAACTGTCTTTCCATCAGTAAACCTCCCTCCAAAAATATACTGTTATTTTATCGCACAATGCCGTCTCTTACAACATTTTTTTAACACTTTGCCAAATGTTTTACACTTTAATAAGTTGTCTGAGTATGGTAGAATATATTTACATTTTATAAGAGGAGCTTACTATGAAACAGATAGATTTACATGTTCATTCCACATGCTCTGACGGAACTGATTCTCCTGCTGTTCTGGTTGATAAGGCAGTCGATAAGGGACTTGCTGCATTTGCTCTTACCGACCATGACACTACCATGGGAGTTAAGGAAGCTCTTTTAGCATGTGAAAATGTTAATAACAAAGGCCACGAACTTGAAGTTATTCCCGGAGTTGAGATAAGTACTAATTATGATAATACTGAGATACATGTTGTCGGGCTTTTTATAGATTATAACGACAATGAATTCAATTCATTCCTTAATAAGCAGTTAAGTTCAAGAGATGAAAGAAATAAGCGGGTATGTGAACGCTTCCAGAATATAGGAATTAATATTACATATGAAGATATGCTAAAGACCTATGGCGATGCGGTAATTACAAGAGCACATTTTGCAGACAGACTTGTTGCAATTGGAGCTGTTGGTGATAGAAATGAAGCGTTTGACAGATATTTAGGTCAGGGAAAGCCTTGTTTTGTGCCAAGAGCCAAAGTTGACCCTGCAGAAGCTATTGAACGTATTCACCAAGCCGGCGGTATTGCAATCTTAGCTCACCCGGTTCTATATCATCTTGGCAATGCCCAGATGAACAAATTGCTTGACCACATGTGCTCTGCCGGACTTGATGGAATTGAAGCCATATATTCAACCTACAAGATGGGTGATGAATTATCAATCAGACGGATTGCTTCTGAAAGAAATCTGCTGATATCCGGCGGCTCTGATTATCATGGAAAGAACAAGCCTCATATACAGCTTGGAACCGGCATGGGACATTTATTCGTTCCTTATGAGCTGATTGATAAGATGAGAGATTCCATGCCAATCACCAACACACAGAAGGAGACTTACGATGAATAATAAAATTCCAAAAGCTATACAGCTCTTTTTAACTTTCATAAAAATAGGTGCATTTACTTTTGGAGGCGGTTATGCTATGTTACCACTGATTCAAAAAGAAATTGTTGAGAAGAAGCATTGGATAACTGATAATGATATTCTTGAAATAGTGGCTATCTCCGAGTCAACTCCCGGACCAATTGCAATTAATGCGGCTACTTTTGTTGGCTTTCGTATCTGTGGTTTTTGGGGTGCACTATTTGCAACACTTGGAGTTGTGATACCATCCTACCTGATTATTCTTATTATATCTTTTGTACTTAAAGAATTCCAAAGCATAAAAATCATACAATATGCCTTTAATGGTATCAGAGCTGGTGTACTTGCTCTAATTATCAAAGCTCTCTGGTCAATGTATATTCAATGTCCTAAGAATGTTATTTCCTATATAATTATGGCATGTTCTTTTGTTTTTACTGCCTTACTTAATGTAAATGTGCTTATTGTAATTATCAGCTGTGCAATATTAGGTTTAGTAACATCTATTACCATATTAAGGAGGAAATGTTAATGATTTATCTTGAGCTTTTTTATATTTTCTTAAAAATCGGTGCATTTACCTTTGGCGGTGGTTATGCTATGTTACCATTGATTCAGGATGAAGTTATTGCCCATAATTGGATAGATTCACAGTCACTTATTGATTTTATAGCAGTTAGCGAAAGTACACCCGGACCATTTGCTGTAAATATAGCAACATATGTAGGAGCAGAGGTTGGCGGTATTTTCGGTTCTTTTTGTGCAACACTCGGAGTGATACTCCCATCCTTTATTATCATTCTTATTGTTGCAAAATGTTTTATTCAATTTCAAAAAAGTATAGTCATAAAGGGATGTATGTCAGGATTAAAACCTGCTGTAGTTGGTTTGATTGGTTCTGCTGTAATTTCGATGAGTTCAACCGTTTTCATACCACATGGGTTTAATACTACTGTTTTTACTGATATTTCTTTTTATACAACATTAATTATATTTCTGATATCCGTAGTTTTAGCATTCAAAAAATTAAATCCAATTTTAATTATATGCTTATCCGCAATACTCGGAATAGTTTGCGGATACATATAATTAATTATAACAAAACATCATAAAAGACTCAGATTAACGGTTCTGGATAGTTTAAATTAATGCCTGTATCATTTTTCATCCACAACCTGGAAGATGTAGAATTTCAGATAATAGCTCTCCTGCGCCTCCCACAATATTGGGTGGTCAGGTGACTGTGTTCTGAACTCGACCTGACGGAGCCTTTTATGTACAGCCTTAGCGGCTTCCTTAATAGTCTTGGTAAGAAGCTCCTGTGTCATGAAGTGTGAGCATGAACAGCTTGCAAGATAGCCGCCGTCTTTGACAAGCTTAAGTCCCTTCATATTGATTTCCCTGTAGCCCTTAATTGCGTTCTTTGTAGCTTCCCTCGATTTGGTAAATGCCGGCGGGTCAAGTATTACAACGTCATATTTCTCACCTGCTTCGTTAAGCTTTGGAAGCTCATCCAATACATTTGCACATTTAAAATGTACTGTATCCTCAAGTCCGTTAAGCTTGGCATTGGCTCTCGCCTGTTCAACAGCATATTCTGATATATCAAGTCCAGTAACTTCCTTAGCACCTGCAATTCCTGCATTTAATGCAAATGTACCCATATGGGTAAAACAGTCTAATACCCTCTTGTCCTTGCACAGCTTCTGCATTGCAAGTCTGTTGTACTTCTGATCAAGAAAGAACCCGGTTTTCTGTCCATTCACAACATCTATCATGTAGTGGACACCATTCTCAACTATCTCAACATTAGTGTCAAATTCATCACCAATAAAGCCCTTTACTCTCTCCATCCCTTCAAGAGTACGGACTTTGGCATCGCTTCTTTCATATACTCCACGGATATCAATGCTCTTTTCACGAAGGATTTCCTTCACTTTTTCGACAATAAGTGACTTAAATCTGTCAATACCTAAAGCAAGCGATTCCACAACAAGCACATCTGAGTACTTATCTATAACAAGCCCCGGCAGAAAATCTGCCTCCCCAAATATAAGACGGCAGGCAGAGGTATCTACTGTGTCAAATCTGTACTCAACCGCAGCCCTTACTCTCTCCTCAATAAATGCTTCGTCAACAACATCTGTGTGTCTTGCAAGCATTCTTACTGTAATCTTGGATTTTCTGTTAATAAATCCGATTCCCATGAAATAATCATCAAAATCAAGCACCTCAACAAGATGTCCATCAATTATTCCGTCAGACATCCATTCAATTTCGTTATCATATACCCAGGCTCCACCTGCCTTTAAGGTTCTCCCTTCTCCTTTTCTTAATCGTATCTTTCCACATACACTGAATAAATCTTCCATTCTGTTCCTTCCTGTCAGATATTTCTGACATTTATCATAATTCTTCATAATATATTAATCCGTTGACGGATTACCAAGAAAATAAAACATACATACTCCTGCAACCGTAATAAGAAGCGACACAAGCTTAATCCATGAAAATGTAGTCTTCTCACTTCCAAACAATCCAAAAAGTCCTAGCAGATATGAAACAATTATCTGTGCAGCTACAATCGTAACCTCAGCTTTCGCAATTCCAAGACCACTTATACTTTTTATAACTGTAAATGTTATAAATGCACCTATCACACCTCCAAGAAGTGTAATCTTGTTATCAACCTTAAACAACTTCATGATATCAGGTCTTCCGTCAATTACCCACATAATCGCACAAGTCGCCAGTGCTGTCAACTGCACAAACATTGCCGTAACCCACACACTGCTCGCTTTCGTAACATTTGTATTAAATGCCCCCTGTAAACTCATAAGTGCACCTGATATTATTGCAATCAAAAATCCTGCCATTAACTAACCTCCCCATTAATCTGCATAGAATAATTATTAGTTAATAACAGGATATTTATTCATAATGTTATTTAGTACTCTGCGTACTGTTTTCATTATTATTTTTAGTTGTTTTTTCTATTGTTGTTGCAAATGTACTGTAAGCTGTATCAACATTTCCACCATCATATACCTGATGAAGCATAATCTCATATCTCATATACACTTCTCCTACTCCGATATATTTAGCTTTTACAACAGAGTCAGAATAAATCTGGTGTAACTTCTGGTAGCTTTCTGCTCTCTTAACATTTAAATCCGCCCTTGCACAGCTTTTCTTAGCCATGTTTCCAAGATAATCTGCATAATCATAAGAAATTGCTCTTGCAACAGCCTTGGATGCATCTACATTCTTAGTGTACGGATTAACTACTGCCATCGTAGTAACAGACATTGCCTTAGAATCAAGGTCATCTCCCATTGAAGGATACTCACATATTCCATAATCTACATCTGTAACATTAATCTCTGCAAGACTGTCTGCATCTAGCACCGTATAGAGCATATTTCCAGTAGAAAACAGATCCGCACATTCTTTAAGACTTACTGTATTTCTGTCAATACCAAATGCATCTTTTAACTGAGCGTACTTAGTAAGAACCTTCTTAATCTTTTCCTCATTAAGAGATACCTCAGCCCTGTTCTCTGCATTAACTCCGCCTATATTAATATAGGCTCCTGCTGCTGCATAATTAAGGAACATTGAATCAGGATCCCATTCAAACACCATTGAAACATCCTGATTCTCATCTGTAATCTGGTAATTATCACTTATATTACGAATCTGGTCTATAGTATCAACTGCTTCTGCATATTTCTTATTATATACAAGAAATGAAGTGTTGAACGACACCGGGTAACCATATAACTTACCACCATACGAACATGCAGTCATTGCAGCCTTACCATACACATTCTCATTATAGACTTCAGGATACATATCATTCTCAGAGGTAAGACCTGAAAGATAAGCCTTCTCCATCTCTTCAGATGTCAGAAAATATATATCACATGCATTGTTATTCCTTACCGATTCGTCATATATATAATTAATATATGAATCCGCCTCAATATATATTGGCTTAACAGTCACCAGTTCATTAGATTTCTTAAATTGTCTGGCAACGAATTCAAGATAAGACTCATATGCACTGTCATTATACCAGACATTAACTGTAATAGGTCCACTAAGATTAAGCTTCTTCGCAGCCTGTGTCCTGTCATCTTTATTACCACAGCCTGCAAAGACTGTCAGCATGGTAACAATCAGCATCATACTGATAAATCTTCTTAATTTCATAAAGTAAACTCCTGATTCTAGAAGGATTTCTTAAGCTTAGCTATGCATTCATCTACATCTGCCTTAGTGATTACAAGTGGTGGAACAAATCTTATAACATTAGTTCCTGCTGAGAACAGAATAAGTCCATTATCAAGTGCTTTGGCAATTACGTCCTTAGGATTAACTGATAACTCAAGTCCCTGCATAAGACCCATTCCTCGTCTCTCGACAACAACATCTATTGTCTCAACAAGCTCATCAAGCTTTTCTTCAAAGTAAGCAGATACTTCCTTGACATTATCTAATACATGCTGCTTCTCAAAAAGTTCGAACACCTTGGTTGCTGCTGCACATGCAAGTGGATTACCACCGTATGTTGTTCCATGGTCTCCTGGAACCAATGCCTTCGCAACCTCCTCTGTCGCTGCAAATGCACCTACAGGAACTCCACAGCCAAGAGCCTTGGCAACTGTAAGGATATCAGGCTTAACGCCATACTGCTGGAATGCGAACATACTTCCTGTTCTTCCCATTCCGCACTGAATCTCATCAAGTATAAGAAGAATTCCCTTCTCATCACATAGCTTTCTTACACCTTCAATAAATTCTTTAGTAGCAGGATAAATTCCTCCTTCACCCTGTACTGTCTCAAATATTATAGCACAAGTTTTGTCATTAACAAGTTCCTTTACACTGTCAAGGTCGTTATACTGCGCAAACTTAATTCCCGGTATCATAGGTCCGAATGCTTCCTGATAATGCTTATTACCAGTTACTGCAAGTGCTCCCATACTTCTTCCATGGAATGAATGCTGCATTGCAATAATCTCTGCATCAGCCTTTCCGTTCTTGACATAATAATATTTCTTTGCAAGCTTGACTGCACCTTCAATAGCCTCTGTTCCACTGTTAGTAAAGAATACTCTGTCCATTCCTGAAGCCTTTGTAAGTGCAGTTGCAGCCTCTACAGCCGGTTCATTATAGAAATAATTAGATGTGTGTATAAGCTTATCAATCTGTGCCTTTAATGCATCATTATATTCCTTATTGTTATAACCAAGTGCAAATACTGCTATACCTGCTCCAAAATCAAGATATTCTTTACCATCTGTATCGTAAAGTCTTACTCCGTCACCCTTATCAAGTACTATCTGGTAACGGTTGTATGTATGAATCAGCTTCTCTTCTGCTGTTTCTATAATCTGCTGTGTATCCATGATTACTCTCACTTTCCTATTCTTATGAGCACACATTTTCACATGAGCCAATATAATATTATAACCTCAAAGCTTACGGTTCGCAATTATTTATCTGAATCAAAGAATTTTTCTGCATCATCTGAAAGAATAGCTGTACCAACACCCTTGTTAGTAAATATTTCAAGAAGAAGGCAGTGTGGAATTCTTCCATCAAGAATATGTACTCTTGATACACCATGCTCAATAGCATCTATACAGTTATTAAGCTTAGGAAGCATACCGCCGCCGATTGTTCCGCTCTCTAAAAGTGTTCTCGCCTCTGAAGTAGAAAGCTCAGATATAAGTGAATCCTTATCGTCAAAATCCTTATATACACCTTCGATATCTGTTAAGAATGCAAGCTTCTCAGCATTGACAGCTCTTGCAATTGCACATGCTGCGTCATCTGCATTAATATTATATGCATGGAAATCATCATCATATCCGATAGGACATATTACCGGTAAGAAATCGTCCTTAAGCAATGAATCAAGAAGTGTTGTATCAACATCTGTTACTTCTCCAACATATCCTATGTCCTCACCCTTAGAATACTTCTTCTCAACCTTTAACATGCCGCCATCCTTACCACTGATGCCGCATGCCTTAACTCCAAGCTGCTCAATCATTGACACAAGACTCTTATTAACCTTGTTAAGAACCATCTCGGCAATCTCCATGGTTGGCTCGTCTGTAACTCTTAAACCATTCTTGAATTCAGGTGTCATGCCTGACTTTTCAACCCATTTGCTGATTTCCTTGCCACCGCCGTGAACGATGATTGGCTTAAAACCAACAAGTTTAAGAAGAACTACGTCCTGAATAACTTTTCTCTTAAGTTCTTCATCTACCATGGCACTTCCGCCGTACTTAACTACAATTATCTTTCTGTTAAATTTCTGGATATAAGGAAGTGCCTCAACAAGCACCTGTGCCTTCATAAGTTCCTCTGTCATATCTTTTGCGCTCATAATAATCTCCATTTCATATTTATTCAGATATATTTGCTTTAAAATGCTGTGTCAGATTAGCTTCTGTAATCAGCATTTATCTTGACATAATCAAATGTAAGGTCACAACCCCATGCTGTAGCGCTTGCATCGCCCTGCTTAACATCCGCAATAGCAATTACAGGATTCTGTGAAAGTATTTCTGTTGCTTTCTCCTCGCTGTAATCTGTAGCCGTTCCATCTTTAACAATCTGAAGCTCACCTGCTTCACTCTTAAAGAATATATCAACCTTTTCAGGGTCAAAGTCAGCACCAGAATATCCCATTGCACAGAGAATTCTTCCCCAGTTAGCGTCATGTCCGAATATTGCTGCCTTGGTAAGACTTGATGTAACAATTGACTTAGCAAGTGTCTTGGCTTCTGCCTTAGTTGTTGCACCCTTTACCTGAACCTCGAAAAGACATGTACAGCCCTCGCCGTCACCTGCAATCATCTTGGAAAGCTCTGTAAATACATAGCTTAAGCCTTCATAGAAAGCATTATAATCAGCACCCTCTTCTGTAATCTTCTTGTTGCCAGCCATTCCATTTGCAAGAACAAGAGCTGTATCATTAGTTGATGTATCTCCATCAACTGATATCATATTAAATGAATCATCAACAATTGCACTTGTCATCTTCTGAAGAAGTGCCTTGTCGATATCACAGTCTGTTGTTATGTAGCAGAGCATTGTTGCCATGTTAGGATGAATCATTCCTGCGCCCTTGCACATACCACCGATTGTTACCTTAGTACCTGCAACTTCTACTTCTACAGCAACCTGTTTGCTTCTTGTATCTGTAGTCATAATTGCCTCTGCTGCCTGTGTTCCTGCTTCTAATGAATCATCAAGCATTGGAGCAAGCTTTTCAATTCCTGCACAGATTCTGTCAACAGGAAGCTGCATTCCGATAACACCTGTTGAACCGATAAGTACTGCATTCTCCGGTACATCCAGCACCTTTGCGACTGCCTTTGCTTCTTCTGCACATGCATTATCTCCTTCAACACCTGTACATGCATTGGCAACACCGCTGTTTACAACTACAGCCTGTGCAAAGTCTTCATTATATACAATGTTTCTGTCCCATTTGACAGGAGCTGCAAATACTTTGTTAGTTGTAAATGTTCCTGCTGTAACACATGGCTTCTCGCTGTATACAAGTGCCATATCTTTCTTTCCGTTTTTATATTTAATCTGTGCTTCACATCCGGCAGCCTTGAATCCTTTAGCTGCTGTAACACCGCCTTTAATTATATTCATAACATCCTCCTATTGTACCATCACATATATCCTGTCATCACACATATTTTGTCGTGTAAATTCTAAACTTACACCACATTTATTATGGAAACATTGGTGCAAGCTGTAATCCCTCATTCTCTGGAAGTCCGAAGAGAAGGTTCATATTCTGTACTGCCTGACCTGCTGCACCTTTAACGAGATTATCTAACGCTCCCATCATAATAAGTCTGTTGGTTCTTGGCTCAATCTTAAATCCTATATCAACAAAATTGCTTCCCTCAACCCAGCGTGTTTCAGGGCATACATCTTTAGGAAGTACTCTTATGAAATATTCCTTATCATAGTACTTGTCATATGCTGCCTTAACATCTTCGTATGTAACATCTTTGGTAAGGTTGGCGTATGCTGTTACAAGAATTCCCCTGTTCATTGGAACCAAATGTGGTGTGAAGATAAGCTTTAAATCGTCTCTTCCACACGCATATCCCAGCTGCTCCTCAATCTCAGGTGTATGTCTGTGAGTTCCTACACCATATGCCTTCATGCTTTCATTAACTTCACAGAAAAGGTTGGCAACCTTAGCGCCACGTCCTGCACCTGAAGTTCCACTCTTGGCATCAATTATAATTGTATCCGGATTGATTATTCCTTCCTTAACCATTGGATAAAGTGTAAGAATTGATGTTGTTGTATAGCAGCCCGGATTCGCAATGATTCTTGTATCTTTGCTCACCTTGTCTCTGTTAATCTCACATAAGCCATAGACAGCTTCATCAATATACTGTGGTGCTTTATGCTCAAGCTTATACCACTGTTCATATACATTAACATCCTTAAGTCTGAAATCAGCACTCAGATCTATAATCTTAGTCTTTGAAAGAATCTCGTCATTAACAAGTGATGCACATAAGCCCTGTGGTGTTGCTGTAAATATAACATCAACTTCGTTAGCAAGCTGTTCCATATTGTCGTCCATACATTTTGCATCTACAAGCTTAAACATGTTTCTATATACATCTGAATAATTCTGATCTATGTAACTTCTCGAACCGAGCCATACAATCTCTGCATCCTTATGTCCTAATAATAATCTGACAAGCTCGTTACCTGCGTAACCTGTCGCACCGATAATGCCTACTTTAATCATAACTCCTCCTTGTTTTGCGAAGCAAAATGCATATATTCAACATTTATGCATAAAATAACGCAAAATGTAAATTGATAACCTACATTATAGCAACTTTTTTTCTTATGTAAAGGATATTTTGAAGAAATTTTATATTTATACATTTTCATTGCATATTTGTGCATAATATGCATAATTTGTTGTTGCATTTTTAAATAAAGTAGTTTATTATAATCTGCAGGTGCATAGCATATGTGTTTTACTATGTAAACTTAATAATATACGGAGGAATATATAATGAAAGAAAAAGTTATTCTTGCTTATTCTGGCGGACTTGACACAACTGCCATCATCCCTTGGTTAAAGGAAACATACAACTATGATGTTGTCTGCGTATGTGCAGACTGTGGTCAGGAAGAGGAGTTGGACGGACTTGAGCAGAGAGCTCTCTCATGTGGTGCTGCCAAGTTATATATAGAAGATATCACTGATGAGTTCTGCGACAACTACATCGTTCCATGTGTTCAGGCACACGCTGTTTATGAAAATAAATATTTACTTGGTACTTCAATGGCAAGACCTCTTATTGCTAAGAGACTTGTTGAGATTGCCCGTAAGGAAGGTGCTGTTGCTATCTGCCACGGTGCTACTGGTAAGGGTAATGACCAGATCAGATTCGAGCTTACAATCAAGGCTTTAGCTCCAGATATTAAGATTATCGCTCCTTGGAGAGATTCTAACTGGAAGCTTCAGTCTCGTGAAGATGAGATTGAATACTGCAGACAGCATGGTATTCATCTTCCATTCAGCACAGACTGCAGCTACAGCCGTGACCGTAACATCTGGCATATCAGCCATGAAGGTCTTGAGCTTGAAGATCCAGCTAACGAGCCTAACTACAAGCATTTATTAGTTCTTGGATGCACTCCTGAGGAAGCTCCGGATGAACCAGAATATGTTACTATGACATTTGAAAAAGGTGTTCCAAAGTCAGTTAACGGCAAGGCTATGAAGGTTTCTGATATCATCAGAGAGCTTAACAGACTTGGTGCTAAGCATGGTATCGGTATCATCGATATTGTTGAGAACCGTGTTGTTGGTATGAAGTCCCGTGGTGTATATGAGACTCCTGGTGGAACTATTCTTTACGAAGCACATCAGCAGCTTGAGGAATTAGTTCTCGACAGAGATACAACAACATTCAAGATGGATGTTGGAAACAAGTTTGCACAGGTTGTTTACGAAGGAAAGTGGGAGACACCTCTTCGTGAAGCACTTCAGGCATTCGTTGAGAAGACTCAGGAATATGTAACAGGTGAAGTTAAGTTCAGACTTTACAAAGGTAACATCATCAAGGCTGGAACAACATCTCCATATTCACTTTACAATGAGTCAATTGCATCATTCAAGACAGGTGATATGTATGATCATCATGATGCTGACGGATTCATCAACCTCTTCGGTCTTTCACTTAAGGTAAGAGCAATGAAGAAGCTTGAGAACGAGAAGAAGAACAATAAGTAATTAAAGAATATAAAAAACAGCATCCCCGGTATGGTTATTAATCATGCCGGGGATGCTGTTTATTTATTCTTAATTATATTCTCTTCTTTTGGACTTCAACTTGTCTTTCCACTGCTCTAACGTCCAATTCCGCGTGATGGCAAGCGACTGGATTATTTTCCAATTTACGACACTTACATAAGCCAATACAATGCTAATACTATCAAGTAGAAAATAACAAATACAAAAAATACAATACTAGGAATTAAATATAGAGTCGGTTCATTTCCCATCACTGCATTCTTGGGATTATTTTTATTAACATATATCGTATAAACCGCCCCTCTTGTATGAAGCGGTGAAAATATATTCCTACTTACCCAACCAACATAATTATACCCTTTATCGTCACGGATAAGGAACTCAGAAAAGTAATGATTGCTATTACCATATGCGATACCTTCAGTTTTATAGAATTGAGTTTTTTGTACAAATATCTAGCCAAAAATATCATATCCAGCATAATATAAATAATTATATATTCTCCATGCATTATTGCATCCCCCTTAATGAATCACATCTAACATAATATAAATCATCTACCTTATCTTACCACTCCCCAAAGTTCCTCGGTAAACTACTATAACAATAGCACTATGTATAAACCAACAAATATAAACTCCACAATACTCAGAACCATATATATAGTCAGTTCACTCCCCATAACTCCATTATATGGATTATGTTTTTTTACAAATATGGTATAAACATCCCCCCTTACATGATACCTTGAAAATATATTATTTGTTACACTGCAGACATAATTATGCCCTCTGTATCCATATATAAACTCAGAAGTGTATCGTCTGTCATTTCCATTTGCGACGCCTTTGGTTTTATAGAATTGGGTTTTTATGTATAGAAATCTTGCAAAAAAAATCATATCCAGTAAAATCCCCATAACTAATGCTTCCATTTTCTATCCCTCATATTTTATATTAGCAATTATAGATTCTTTATATTTACTATTCTAGCATACATCAAACTTTACCATTTGTAAACAACCGTACCTCCGTGCCCCCGACACAAGATACAATTCCCAGACAATCTTCCGTGCAAATGGAGGCAGGCTGCTGTATATATCATTTTCAAACCGTTGCGAAGACGCCGGCACTTAGTAAGCTGGGAAAGCTGGCACACAGTGCCAGCAAATCCCAGCAAACTTAGTACCGCTGCGTCGTAGCACGAGCGCAAGCGTGTTTGAAAATGATATATACAGCAGCCTGCCTCACACATCCGCACGAAACCTACCCCTGAAATTTCTCTCTGTCAATCTCCTTCTCTTCCACTTTCCTATTCACATATGTCCGAAGCAGCGCATAACACACTGAGCTGATTGGAATAAATGTAAGCATCCCCATTATACCAAACAGATTGCCACCGATTGTAACAGCAACAAGCACCCACATTCCCGGCAGTCCAACAGAACTTCCAACAACATGAGGATATATAAGATTTCCTTCAATCTGCTGTAATATAAGGAATACTCCCACGAATATAAGTGCCTTTAACGGGCTTGTCATCATTATAAGAATCACACCGACTATACATCCGATAAATGCACCAACAATCGGAATAAGTGCAGTAACCGCAATAATAATTCCTATAAGAAGTGCATAAGGCATTCGCAATATAGACAATGTAATAACAAACATCGTTCCAAGAATACATGCTTCAAGGCACTGTCCTGACAGGAAATTAGAGAATGTAGTGTTGGTAAGTCTTAACACTTCAATGATTTTATCTGCCCTGCTCTCAGGCATGCACACATACATAAGTTTCTTACACTGTGATGCAAGCTTTTCTTTCTGGAAAAGCACATAAACTGAGAATACAAACCCAATAAAGAAATTAGTAATACCTGAGAAGAATCCGCTTATAGCCCCGATTCCGCCATTAATAATTCCTTTAGTTCCTATTGAAAGGAAATTCATAACATTTGAAAGAACAGAATCCCAGTTGATTGATATGCTGCTTAACTTTTCCTCATACTCAGGATATGCAGACAGCTTGACCTGCAGCCAGTTGATTAGATTATTAACCGCTGTTGGCACCTGTCCTATAAGGTCAGCTATTGTGTTCACCAGTTCAGGCACAACCACAAAAAGTACGCCTGCAATAATAGCCAGTATCAAAATCAGTGTAAGCATATAAGCAAGCACTCTTATAAGTCTGGGATGCTTCTTCTTACAACGCTTGTCAAACAGCCTGTTAAGTCCTTTTTCAATTGCTTTCATAGGTACATTGAATACAAATGCGATGACTGCGCCAATTATAAATGGCATTACAAGTCCTGCAAGATATGATATAGAATCAAGAATTCCAGTCACATTGTTAAGGGCAAGGTATATTACAATTAGCACTGCGCCTATCGTAATTCCCTTAACAACCTGACTGTCTTTAAAATGTCCTTTGTTCATACAACCCCTCCACTCTTTAAAGTTACTTCTAATATACTATACAGAAGTCCGGGATTCAAACATATTATATAAATTTAAGAATTGTAAAATGTTAGTTATACTGTGCATCAACCATACTCATCATCATTCGCATATTGAATGCTCCCATGAACTTCACTGATGGAAGATATACAAAATGCTTCTTCTGGATTACACAGTCATCCTCATATTCATCATCATACACTTCAAGTCTCATAACCTCATTTACAAGCTGACCCTTACCCGGCTGTACATTGAATGCGCCTTCTATGAATGGTGCGAAGCAGTCACGCTCGCCACTCTGGTCAGGGTCATATGCAATAAATGTATGAATCATACTCTCATACTTTGTAATAAATAATCCATTATCTGCACCGCTTTCCTTTAGTGCATTTCTGTAATTGTCCATCTCTTCCTCATACACTGCTGACTGCTTATTAATAATCTCTTCTAACTCACCCGCAGTCATAGGAATATTTTCTGCAAAGAAAAATGCAAGTGGCTGGATGCTTCCATATAATAAAAAGCAGCTCATGTCCGAATTAAGAGTCTGTGATACCTCAAGCTTATCAGTGTCACCCATATACATAAGAACTGCAAAATTGCCCTTCGCAGTAAACTCCTTAAGCATGTTAATAGCTGCCTTTAATTCTGTTCTCGAAAAATGTCTCATAATATCTAATTCCTTTTCATTTAAACTATCGTAGATTATATCACCTATGACTGATATTTTCACTTCCAAATTTTACTTTTCATAATTTCATACAATCTTCATTCAGATATATGGACTTCAATATGCCACCACTTCTCAAAAATAGGCAGCCGCCCTGTTAATCAAACAGGACGGCTGCCTCTATAAAAAGATTAGGAAAGTAAGAAAGCTTTATCACAGAGCGTCGTTACCGGTTTCACCGGTTCTTATCTTGACTGCTCCCTCAATATCCTTGATGAATATCTTACCATCACCAAAACTGTTAGTATTAAGTTCTTCCAATACCTTATTAATTATACCCTCAACTATCTCGTCTTTTACGACAGTTCTTACACTTAATTTAGGTAAAAGATTTATACCCGGAGTTTCATCTCTTGTATATACCTGACCTGCGCCCTTCTGGTGACCGTAACCAAATATTGTTGTAATCATTACACCTCTTGCACCCTCACTGTCAAGAATCCTTTTAAGATTCTCAAGCTTCTCAGGCTTTATAACTATCTCTAATTCTTTCATAATCCATAACCTCTCTTCTATGTTATTATGATGCCATCTCATTATAGATATCTTCATACGGCATCTTTGTCCTCTCTGTTTTCACACCCTAATATTCCTTATCACCATCAGGTGTCTTCATCCATACCTTTTCATGCTTCCACTTAATAAGAATCATATACAGCCATAGGATAAGACCTACACCCATATATCCTGCAAATCCTAACCATGTTGCCTTTCCGATACCGATAGTACAGAAGAATGCGATAATTGCCATAATTATAAGAGAGGCTATCTTAAGTCCTGTTGCACATTTGTATGGTCTCTCCCATTCAGGATGCTTCTTTAAAAGCACCAGTGAAGATATTGACGTAATCACATAACACAATGCACACGCGAATGCCATCAGGTCAAAGAATGCTGTAATGCTCTGCATTGCAATGAATCCAATACTTACAACAAGAATAAGTATGTTAGGAAGTGTTGGCTGATTGTACTTATTAGTGTATGAGAACTGCTTTGGAAGGAAATTCTGACGACCCATAGCGTATATCATACGGACGCCTGAATACCAGAAACCAAGTACTGATGTACCAATTGGGAATACAACTCCGACAATACCCATTATAAGAACAAACCATGCAATCTTATCACCGAAGCAGTACTGTAATGCTTCAAATGTAATGAATGGGTGGCAGTCACCGCCATTAGTAAGCTCTGCCCAAGGCATTGCACCTGCAAGACAGAAGTAGAAAATTGTATATATAGCACCACATGTTATAACTGAACCAAGAATAGCTTTCTTCTGGTCCTTAATTGGGAAGTCGCCCTCCTCAACCATTGCTGGTACTGTCTCGAATCCGAAATATGGGGTTATCATAAATGAACAACCAACAACCCATGCAATACCGGTTGCAAAGTTACCACCCCACTGCTTTTCATTGCTGCTTGTAAAGAAATCTGCGAAATTAGCAATGCTCCAGTGTCCACTGAACAGGAAAAGTAATGAACAGATAAGAATACCTGCGATACCTGCCATAAGCATGAATGACTGAACCTTGCCTGCTACAACATTTTTATAAAGACTGAGTACACACCAGAAGCACAGTACTAATGAACCGACAATAACTGCCTTGCCGCCCGTAAGTCCCAAGCCAAACTGATGATTTAACCATTCGATAATTCCAAGTACACCTGCTGCAGGAACGGCTATCCATGCACACATGATAAGCCACGCTGACCAGAAACCTGCATGCTTGTTAATACCTACCGTATTAAATACCAGACACGAACCTGTACTTGGTAACATTGTCGAGAATTCAGCATACACAAATGCTGTTGGCAGTACTGCCAGTGTCATAAGTGCAAATGCCAAGAATGTTCCGGGACCTGTATATGACATGAATATACCATCCCAGTAACACATAAATGTAAATATTGCTCCCGTTGCCATTGCATATACATAAATCAGCTTCATTGATTTAGATAATGCATTTGTTTTCTTTTCGCCCATAATAGCTTCCTCCCTTATTGTTGTTCATGATTTGTTGTCACGAAGATTTCTTATGTGCCTAGCCGAATAATCTAAGATACCTTTCGGCTAATTCCATGGTTCCATCCATCCAGCCAACACTTAATTCTGCTACCGGACCTGATTCCTGATGAGATGCAAGCCATGCTGTAAGCTGTAATCTTCTCATCATTATAAATGTGTCTATTTCTTCAAAATCCGTATCAGTGAACGGAAGAACCTTCTTATATCCTGCAAGCCATGCATTTACAAGCTTTGGAACAATTGGCTTGTCCTCAATAAAACTAAGTGCAGACGCAAGGTCATGTAAGTGCCATCCAAAACCGCAGTCATCAAAATCAATAACCTTAATCTGGTCGCCCTCAATAAGCAGATTAGCTAATCTTAAATCTGCATGTATGAGTCCAAAATTATTCTCATTAGTTCCATATCTTTCAAGTCTTCTCTTAATAATTCTTGAAACCTCTGACAATATATTTTCTGCCTCCGGGGTCATCTCTGGAAATGCTCTCCAATCACCCCATGCGGCATGCTCTCCTATTATCGTGTCGTAAGTCCATACCATACGGTCAAGCTTATCTGTTCCGTTCCATATCTCTGTCTGACGGTGAAGATAAGCTGTTGTCTCGCCGAGATATCTGAACTGCTTTACCATCTGCTCCTCGTTATTCTCATCGGGTGCTTCTCCCGGAAGAAAATCACATATAACGCAGAAATATACATTTCCATCCGGTCCTATAATCTCCTGTATATTCTTACCATCAAGCCCTTTTATAGGATTAGCTACAAGAAGCGGTGTGTAGTCATTAATCTGTCTTAACCACTTCATCTCTGAATTGAGCTCATCCAATGTGTGATAACCCGGTCTGCTTATTCTAAGCACTCCTTCTTTTTCACCTGTTTCTTTGTTCTTGACCATATAGGTTGCATTCTCTGACAGCACTATGAGTTTCGCCTCACATCTGTCCTGCCATCCGTATTTTTCAAGCGAAGCATTTGCAACCGCATCAAATAAATCAACATTTTCAAATGCCATGTCATTATCCTCCAATCAGAAAAGGCGTACACAAATCTATCCGATTCATGTACGCCTTTGTACTTTTCTTATATTTAATTACTGTCCCATAGATGTTGTTTCCGGCAATGTACTTCCGCCATCAATAACTATCTGTGTTCCTGTTATGTAGCTTGATTCATAACAGCCAAGGAATGCTGCAAGCTCTCCGACCTCCTCAGGGTCAGCCAGCCTCTTTAAAGGCACCGCATCTGCAATTGCCTGTATCGCTCTCTCCGGATTCTCCGGGTCTGACTGTTTTGCCATTCCTTCAACAAGCGGTGTCCTTACATATCCCGGACATATTGCATTAACTCTTATATTCTTGTCTGCAAATTCTCTTGCAAGCGCCTTTGTAAATCCTACCAGTGCCGCCTTAGATGTTGCATATGCAACCTCACCCGGATCAGCTACCATATCTCCTGTTACAGAGCTTGTAACTACGATTGCACCACCGCCATTTGCTATCATGCTTGGAATAACTGCTTTTGCCACATTCCATGCACCTTTGACATTAATATCAAGATGTAAGTCTCTATTTTCAAATGTGTCGTCTTCAAGAAAGTCTTCAAGAACACATACACCCGCGTTACATACAAGCACATCAATCTTTCCATATGTTTTCTCGGCAGTCTCAACAATTCTTTCAACACTCTTGTAATCAGATACATCAACCTGAACACCTGTTGCCTCATACCCTTCGCTTTTTAACTGCTCTGCAAGTTCAAGCACCTTAGGACCTCTTGCTGCAAGCACACATTTTGCACCATACTTTGCATACACTTTGGCGATTCCTTCACCGATGCCTTTGGAAGCTCCGGTAATTACCGCTACTTTTCCTTCTAACTTTCCCATAACGCCACGCACCTTTCTTAGTTTCGTGAATGCAAAAAAGGGGCACGAAAGCTTTCACTTTCGTGCCCCTTTGCACTTCGACACTAACTATAGTCCCAAGTGCGTGAAATTGCAACAATAAAAATATGCGTTTTTTCCTTAATTCTTAAGGAAATTTCAAAAAAAAATCTTTATTCATAAAGTGGGTACTTATCTGTAAGTCCCTTAACAAGCTCCATTGCCTTAGCCTGGTTAGCATCTACATCATCAACAAGCATAGCAATTGCTTCTGCAACAACATCCATATCAGCCTCATTGAAGCCTCTTGTTGTAACGGCTGCTGTACCAAGTCTGATACCGCTTGTTACGAATGGAGAAGCCGGGTCATTAGGAATTGTATTCTTGTTACATGTAATGTTAGCTGCATCAAGAAGCTTCTCAACTTCCTTTCCAGTCTTTCCCTTGCTTAAGAGGTTAACAAGCATAAGGTGGTTATCTGTACCACCAGATACGATATCAAAACCTCTGTTCATAAGTCCGTTAGCAAGTGCTGATGCATTCTTAACAACATTTTCAGCATATACCTTAAAGCTTGGGTCAAGCGCTTCCTTTAAGCACACTGCCTTACCAGCAATAACATGCATAAGAGGTCCGCCCTGGATTCCAGGGAATACAGCCTTGTTAAGCTTGAACTTCTCTGCTGCCTCTGCTGAAGCAAGAATCATACCACCTCTTGGTCCACGGAGTGTCTTATGTGTTGTTGTTGTTGTCACATCTGCATAAGGAATTGGGCTTGGGTGTGCACCACCGGCTACAAGACCTGCAATATGTGCCATATCTACCATAAGTAATGCGCCAACCTCATCACAGATTTCTCTGAACTTCTTGAAGTCGATTGTTCTTGCATAAGCAGAAGCTCCTGCAATAATCATCTTAGGCTTGCATTCCTTGGCAATTCTTAATACTTCATCATAATCAATAAATCCGTCTGCTGTAACACCATAAGGAACGATGTTAAAGTATTTTCCAGAAATATTAACTGGTGAACCGTGTGATAAATGTCCACCACAGTCAAGGCTCATACCCATAACTGTATCTCCAGGATTAACAAGTGCGAAGAATACAGCTAAGTTAGCCTGTGCTCCTGAATGTGGCTGTACATTTGCATATTCACAGCCAAAAAGCTTCTTGGCTCTTTCAATTGCAAGTGTCTCAACAACATCGACATACTCACAGCCGCCGTAATATCTCTTTCCAGGATATCCTTCTGCATACTTATTAGTAAGAGGGCTTCCCATAGCAGCCATAACTGCCTTACTTACAAGGTTCTCAGAAGCGATAAGCTCGATGTGGCTTCTCTGTCTTCCAAGTTCATCATCCATAGCCTTAGCAAGGTCTGGATCATAGTTTAATACTTCATCAAATGAATACATATAACTTCCTCCCATTATACTTTAGTGAAACAAAGTGTCCCTAGTTACTTATGATATAATTAAATTACGGATTAGTCAATTTAAAGTTGTGAATTCCTGCTTTTTTTAATATTTGTTTCTGTATATCGACTGCAACTCCATATCCCTGCTCCTCAAGTTCATATGTTGATTGTTCAAGTGCCATCTCAAATTTTTCAACCATACTTAAAAAATGCTGCGTTGCTATTCCTTTTCCAAGACCAAGTTTCTTTGCCTCATTCTCAAACGACTTCTGATTTATATTCCTTATATCATATTCGCCATCTATGTTAAGCGACATTTTCTCTGTGCTGCTGTCATATATAACAGTACTTAATAAATCATATGCCGGAGCTAATCTTATTCCTTTTAAATCCTCACTATATAAAAGAGCAATATTTTTAACATGATTATCTGTATTACCTATAAGATAATTAAATATACATAAATCCCATAGCCTTATCTGATCTTCAATTGGATTGCTTGAATAATTTTTTATTAGTTCAAATGCATCTGCTAAATAATCTTTCCCGTTTTTCTCGTATTTTTGTGACGCTGTAATTCCAAGTGCCTGTGCAAAATCCTCCTGATGAAGTCTTAATGGAACTTTCTTCCCCATTAATTCTTTGGATGTATCTAAAATCTTTCTGTCATATCTTTCAGTTGCAAATAAAAAATCATTTTCTTTATCATTAAGATTAATAATAAAACTATCTGGTGTCCTAATTCCTAGTTTTCTTGCTGTCAGCAAACATAACTGTTCATTAGCAACAATCTTTTTTAACCTTACATGGCTCTGCTTTAATATATGTGTACTTGGTGCCAGTCCCGCTGGCTGATACCATTCATTATTATTCCTGTCATAATATAATCCGGTCTTTCCTGATGCCCCAGCCAATGATAAATGTGATTTAATAACCAGTTCCGCTGACTTAGTTGCACCTTCTCTTGCAAATTCCAGCAATTCTTCATGTGATAATAATCTGTAAGAAGATTCTGTTATATTCATATCACCTTCTACTATTCTTATTGCTCCCAGACACTCGCTTCCTAATTCTGAAAGAACTGATATATAATCATTTTCATCAACATGAAGCCAACCCGCAACACACCTTCTTGTATATCCTTCTGGTAAAAGACTTTCAAAAAAGCATCGTGTTCTTTCTGGTGAAAAGCTTCTTTCATCAAGCGGTAAACTGATTGATATTGCTCTTGAAGATTTATCTTCTATATATTCCTCTGAATATGAAAATACAGCATCGTCAGAATTATGCCCTGTAATACTGCCAACATTAATCATATTTCCATTACATTCAATATATACCTCTAAATTTCTCATTATCTCCCCCTTACATTAATATTAATATCAAGTCCCAGAATTGAAATTAACTGCATTACTTTGCCAATCTCAACAGTTGTTTTACCTCTTTCTACATCTGATATAAAACTTACACTAAGACCAGTATATTCTGACAAAAATGCCTGCGTATACTTTAATTCTTTTCTCCTGTTCCTGATTATATTTCCAAGCCCCTCAGAATCAGTTATTTTCATAATATTCACCTCGACGCAAAAAACAAGCCGTACGGCTTTATTATACATATTTTCTCACAAATAAAGCCGAGCGGCTTTGTTTTGATAAAAGCATTATAATATAAGCCGTACGGCTTAGTCAATTTTCTTTTGTTACATAATTTCATTTTCTTGTAATAAAATAATATCCTGCGATTATTAATTTATATTGTGCCTTATGGGTATAGTATATATTTATCCAATCAGAACTTTTTGCCTTCAAACAAAAAACGAACCCACCCGAAGATGAGTCCGTTTCATAGTCTTAAACCGGCAGATTCTTCATACTCTCAAGACTTATAACAAGTGTTGATGTATTATGAAGAAGTGCTGAAGTTGTAGGCTGTATGACGCCCGTTACACCAAGTGCAATAAGTGCGGAATTGAATCCGACAATCACACGGTAATTTCTGTTAATCTTCTTAATCAGACTGTCACTTAATTTCTTAAGCATAAGTATCTGGTTAAGATCATCTGCGCCGACAGTGATATCTGCAATCTCTCTTGCAATCTCAGCACCATCACTTATGGCAATACCTACATCTGCTGCTGAAAGCGCTGGTGAGTCATTAATTCCATCACCAATCATAATTACCTTTCGTCCGGCTGCCCGCTCTTTATCTACGAACTTAGCCTTGTCTTCTGGAAGAACTTCTGAATAATATTCAGTAACTCCAACCTTTCTGGCAATAGAGGCGGCTGTTCTTTCACTGTCTCCTGTCATCATGACAACCTTTGATATTCCAGCCTTCTTAAGCCCTTCAATAACCTTTGGTGCTTCTTCTCTTAATGGATCAATTATGCATATAACTGCTGCAAGCTGACCGTTAATTGCCATATAAAGATGTGAGCAGTCATCTGGAAGACTGTCAAATAACTCCTGCTTTCCTGCTGGAATTACACATGCTTCATCCTCAAATACAAAGTGATGGCTTCCTATGATAACCTTGCTTGTATTAATAAATGTTGATATTCCATGTGCAACAATATATTCAACCTTAGAATGCATCTCTTCGTGCATAAGGTTTCTTCTGCCAGCTTCATTAACAACAGCCTTAGCCATTGAATGTGGAAAATGCTCCTCTAGACACGCAGCTATTCTTAACAGCTCATCTTCCGGCATTCCGTTAAATGAATATACCCTGCTTACTGTTGGCTTAGCCTTTGTAAGTGTACCTGTCTTATCAAATACGATAGTATCCGCTTCAGCAATTGCCTCTAAGAACTTACCGCCCTTGACTGTTGCACTCGCCTGACTTGCCTGTCTTATTGCTGCAAGTACCGTAATAGGCATAGCAAGCTTCAATGCACATGAGAAATCAACCATAAGTATTGACAATGCCTTAGTAGTATTTCGTGTTAACAGATATGTAAGTGCAGTTCCACCAAGTGAATAAGGTACAAGCTTATCTGCAAGATGCTCTGCTTTTGACTCAAGACCTGATTTTAACTTCTCAGATTCTTCAATCATCCTGACAATCTTGTCATATTTGCTTGAGCCTCCGGCACGCTTAACTCTGAATACTATCTCGCCCTCTTCTACTACAGTTCCTGCAAATACAGAAGTTCCCTCACCTCTTCTTACTGGCTCAGATTCTCCTGTAAGTGAAGCCTGATTAACCATAGCCTCACCACTGATAACAGTTCCATCAAATGGGATTACATTACCCATCCGGATTATTACATTATCTCCGTCCTTAACATCTTTCACAGATACCTGTACTTCTGCATCATCTGTCTTTAACCAGACCTTATTAACGTTAAGTGACATCGTTCTTGCAAGGTCGTCAACCGACTTCTTGTGTGTCCAGTCCTCTATTATCTCACCTATACCAAGAAGAAACATTACTGAACCAGCTGTATTAAAGTCTCTTCTTAAGATAGAAACTCCTATTGCAGTTGCATCAAGAACTGGCACTTCAAGTTTTCTTGCAAGCAGTGTCCTGATTCCTTTATAAATGTACTTCATTGAAGATACCGTTGTTAATACCGCACATACCGGTGCCGGAATAAACAATTTCTTAGTCATTCTCCACAACACCTGATCTGCCAGCTTTTCAGTATAATGAGAATTGATTGCTCTTCCTGATGTTGCAAGAACATCTTCAGGAACCTCTACATTGCTGTATCTGAACTTAGCAATAGCTTCAATCACAGTCTTTCTTGAACATCTGTACTCAACAACTGCATCAGCAGTTCTCTCATACACCTTGGCATTAGTGACACCCTGCAGATTCTTAAGATAATACTGCAAGGTATCTGCCTGTGTAAAAGTCATGCCAGAAGCATCCATGTGAACACGGATTCTTCCGGGCACATCATGCTTTATTATGAATTTCATACTCTGTTACGCTTCCTCATCTTCATCTACTGAATCAAGTACAACTTCTTCTGTGTTATACTTTGTCTCATTGATTGTCTTAGCATCAGCATATATATCCTCACAGTTTTCCTGAACAGTTGTAGCTGTCTTCATTATACATGATTTAGCTCTTAAAACTGCTGCTGTACAGTTAGTGTAAAGCTTCTTGGCGTCCTTGCTTGTGAGAATCTTAATTCCTGCTGTTCCAAATAATACACCTGCTGCAAAAAGTCCTGGTTTCTTTAAGTTATCAATTTTCATACTGTGCTCCTCTCTGTCCATATTGGACAATAAATGTTTCTTAAGTTTGTCGGTTATTATATTACACATCATGTAACATTTCTACATAAATCCTCTTATTGAGAAATCTTCTCAATATAGCAAAATGGAGAAATGAAACAGTTTCATCTCTCCATTGTTAGCAAATATTATTTAACTGAAACTGACTTTTTCCTGTCAACTACACTTGTTATCTTCTGATTCTTAATGTATCCGCAGGCTTCCAGCCCTGACTCAATAATTTTACTCCATTTGCTTTCTGATAAATTAATTGACGAATCATCGTTTAATCTTACAGTATAACCGCCATTATCGTTTTCATCACAAGTTATTCTGTACATATTCTTACGGTTAATTGCACCTATCTCTTCAAGTGTATTAACCATACGATATACAGTAGCAGCTCCTATTTTAGGATCCTTCTTTATTGCCTTGTAATAAATCTCTTTACAGCTTGAGCAGTCCTCTTCAAGAATTACATCAAGAAGCATAAGCCTCTGTTTAGTTATCCTGCAACCCTGCTGCTTGAGACGAGAAATAATAATGTCTTTGTCTTTATCAGGATTTCTGACCACCCGTTACCTCCTTTTAATGGCAGTGTCCTTTGCATTTTCCGCAGTCACCACCACATGTGAACGATTTACCGTTTTTCTTGTCGTGTACCATACTGCGTACAATAAGTACAACTATAATCACCAATATAACTCCTACTATAATTGTTCCCAGCATAATTACACCTCCGATAATATATCATTTAATTACTTTGTTGCATTTAAAATCTTCTTAGAATCAACCTTTAATGTCTTACTTTCCTTATATGGTCTGAATAACAGGTAAATGAAACCGACAATTATAAGAATAGCGATTACTGTGAATACGTTAAATGCTGTGTCGCCAGTAATAAGACCAGCAATCTGGTTAATTACAAGGCCTACAAGGTAAGCATATCCACACTGGTATCCGATTGCAATCCAGAACCACTTAATGTTGTTCATCTCTCTCTTGATAGCACCCATAGCTGCGAAGCAAGGAGCACAGAGAAGATTGAATGCAAGGAATGCATATCCGCTTACTACTGTAAATGTAGCTGCCATATTGGCATATACTGTTCCCTCACCTGCTGAGTAAAGGATACCCATTGTACCAACGATATTCTCCTTAGCTACAAGACCAGTAATAGAAGCAACAGTTGCCTGCCAGTTACCAAATCCTAAAGGAGCAAATATCCATGCGATTGCCTTACCAATTCTGCCAAGAATAGAGAAGTCAATCTGATCATCTGCAAGCATTGTAAATGTTCCATCAACGAATCCGAAGTATGTTGTGAACCAGATAATGATTGTTGAAAGTGTGATGATTGTTCCGGCCTTCTTGATGAATGACCATCCACGCTCCCACATGCTTCTTAATACTGTACCAACTGTTGGAAGATGGTATGCTGGAAGCTCCATAACGAATGGTGCAGGATCTCCAACGAATAACTTTGTCTTCTTTAAGATGATACCTGAGCAGATAATTGAGAATATTCCAAGGAAGTATGCTGATGGAGCAACCCATGGAGCACCATCAAAGATAGCTCCGGCAACCATTGCTATGAATGGAAGCTTAGCTCCACAAGGAATAAATGTTGTTGTCATAATTGTCATCTTACGGTCTCTGTCGTTCTCAATTGTACGTGAAGCCATGATACCAGGAACACCACAACCTGAACCGATAAGCATTGGAATGAATGACTTACCTGAAAGACCGAACTTACGGAAAATTCTATCCATAATGAATGCTATACGTGCCATATAACCGCAAGACTCAAGGAATGCAAGGAATATGAATAATACAAGCATCTGTGGAACGAAGCCAAGTACTGCACCAACACCGGCTACAATACCATCAAGGATAAGACCCTTTAACCAGTCTACACAACCGATTGCATCAAGTCCTGACTCAAGAAGCACTGGGATACCAGGAACCCATACACCATAATTAGCAGGATCTGGAGCTGCACCATCATTGTCTATACACTGTTTTATAGCTTCCTTAACACCGGCTGCATCTGTTGTCTCTGTTGTTACACTAAGATTTTCCTCATCTTCTACATCATAATCTAATGTAAGGTTAGCTGGAACTGTGTTTTCAAGTTTCTTTAATGCTGCTACTGCTACATCTGAATCATAATCATCAGCTTCTGTATCAATAGCATCTGCATACTCTTCACCTTTATCACCAAGGCTGTCGATATATGCCCCGATGATTGCATCTGAATCACCATACTCATCAGCTACTTCTTCGTAAGCTGAAGTGCCAATTCCGAAGAGATGCCAGCCATCACCGAACACACCATCGTTAGCCCAGTCTGTTGCCCATGTACCAACTGTTGTAACTGATACATAGTATACGATGAACATTACAACTGCAAATATTGGAAGTGCTAAGAATCTGTTAGTAACTATTCTATCAATCTTATCTGATGTAGAAAGCTTCTTCTCAGACTTCTTTGCAAAACATCCACTGATAATTGAAGATATATATGTATATCTTTCATTAGTGATAATACTTTCTGTATCATCATCAAATTCTTTCTCAAGAGTCTCAATCTCAGCTGAAACATCTGGAACATCCTTCATAAGAACTTTAATCTTATCATCCTTCTCAAGCAGCTTGATAGCAAAGAATCTCTTCTGTTCTTCAACAATATCAAGACCAAGCTTATCTTCTACTGCAGATATAGCTGCCTCAACCTTATCATCAAACTTGTGAGCAATTGTATTGAGCTTCTTGCTCTCTGCAAGCTTAACAGCCTTCTCTGCTGCTTCCTTAATGCCAGTTCCCTTAAGAGCTGATATCTCAACAGCTTCACATCCAAGGTTCTTTCCTAACTTGGCAAGGTCAACCTTATCTCCGTTCTTTTCCATGATATCGACCATGTTAACAGCCATAATAACTGGAATCCCCAGTTCCATAATCTGTGTTGAAAGATAAAGGTTTCTTTCAATGTTAGTACCATCAACGATATTGATGATTGCATCAGGTCTCTCGTTAATAAGATAATTTCTTGCTACTACCTCCTCAAGAGTATAAGGAGAAAGTGAATAAATACCTGGTAAATCCATGATAGTTACATCTTTATGTCCCTTTAATTTACCTTCCTTTTTCTCAACTGTAACACCTGGCCAGTTACCAACGAACTGATTAGAACCGGTCAAAGCATTAAACAATGTTGTTTTACCGCAGTTTGGATTACCTGCTAATGCAATTTTAATTGACATTTGACTACCTCATTTCTTTTATATAAATGTTTATGCATTTGCTAACAAACATTTGACAATTCTTACATTAATTAGATTATGCTAACCTGCATGCAAAAAAAATCAGCCTACCTCTATCATCTCAGCATCGGCTTTACGAAGCGATAATTCATAGCCTCTTACTGTAATCTCTACAGGATCTCCCAAAGGTGCTACCTTTCTTACATAGACTTCAACTCCCTTAGTAATTCCCATATCCATAATTCTTCTCTTAACCGGACCATCACCATTTAACCTGGTAACTTTAACGGTCTGGCCTACAGATACATCTCTTAAAGTCATAGTTTATCTCCTTCTTATTTTAGTTTTATATAAGAACTGGCATATTCAGTCCTTTATACCATAATTTTATTAGCCATATCTTTTCCTATGGCAACTCTTGATTCCTTAATGTTAACAATGACATTACCGCCAGCTTTAGAAACAACTGTTACCACTGCTCCCGGAACGAATCCAAGATTCTCAAGAAAACGTCTTATTTCCTCCTTTCCACCAATCCGCTGGATTGTGTATGGAGTTCCTTCATCAATCATAGTTAATGGCATAAGCTCATCTCCTCTTTTTAGCATATTGATAATGTTTTTCATTACCACCTTGGTTAGTATATTCTAATGGTCATTAGATGTCAACAACTTTTGTTATATTTTTATAATATTTTTTAGAACAGATTAACCCCTGATTGATATAACCAACCAGGGGCAAAATGTGCAATCTTTTCAATATATTACAGGCAATAAATAATTATGCTAACGCTGCCCCAAGTTTTTTGCAGTTTTCAACAGCATCATCATCTGGTGCTTCCTGACAAATTACGCTGTCTGTTGCAAGAACAGCCCCTGCAGCCTTGCTTCTTTCTTCCCAGTCAGCCATCCATTCGCCGCTTCCCCATCCATATGAACCGAAAAGTGCAATTTTCTTACCGCTAAGGCTTCCTTCTACCTCTGTGAACATTGGTTCAAACTCTGATTCCTCTAGATTCTCTGCTCCCATTGCCGGGCATCCGAATGCGATTCCATCATATTCAGCAACCTTTCCTGAATTAAAATCATTTGCCACAAGTACATCAACCTCTGCTCCAGCTCCTTTAGCACCTTCTGCAACTGCGTTAGCCATTGTCTCTGTATTACCTGTTCCACTCCAATAAACTACTGCTACTTTACTCATTATCCAATCTCTCCTTTTTACTTTTTATATGCTTAAACCGTTAATGCAGATATGCTTCTGCCTCGGTCAAAGACTCTTAAATATACTTCTGTGCATTTTCTGTAACGTGCAAACATCTTCTGGCTGAATGCCTCATCACAATACACCTTCCATACCCCACAACATTTGTAATTGCAGCCCTTTTGTCTTATAAACTGGATTACATCTTCCACCGGGTAACTTAAGAACAGCCCTATTTCATGTGGAAAACATGTGTTCTCCTCCACTCTCTGTTTAAGATGCTTGATGCTTGCTCCCACTTTATAATCTGTATATCCAAATGTTTTCAGTACATTTTGTACTGCTGGCTGTGACAAATCCTTCTCTAATCTGTCAGGTCTGAACACATATAAAAGTGCACTCTTTTCATTTCTCTTTAAAAATGTTACATACACACCTTTGGCATTAAGTTCTCTGTTTACACTTGCCAGCTCTTTCTTAAAATCAGATATATTATCATATCTGTAATTAAAAAGACTGCCAGTCTTTAATCCGGCAAGCGTCGGTGAACACTCTTTTATTACTTCCCGCTCAATTCTTCCCAATACATCTGTACAGACCATTTTTCTTTTCCTTCCATATTGCACTTTATTCTCTTCTTTATCAGCATGCCCTGCTTTCGCTTAAATATGTTTCTAAAACACTTGTAAGCGATGCCGCACTGCTCGAATGTGTTCTCACAATATCAACATCATTCTTCTTAGCCTCTGTAACAGCTGATAAAACCATCTTATGAGAAACCGTATTAGTAAACAGTATCATAAGATCCGGTGTTCCAATCTGCTTGGAAAATCCACTTTTTTCCTTAACAAATACCTTCGCCTTGCAGCCGTGTTTCTTACATATCTGCTGATACTGGCGTTCCATACATTCATTTCCACCAATAATAACTACGCTCATATTCTCGTCCTTTCATTTACCTTACTTTTGTTAGCTTTGTCTAACCCGTATTTATAAAATAACGGATATCCTAACTGGATACCCGTTACATCAGTTAGCTTTAACTAACTATTAAAATATCATCTTTCTATATAGCTGTCAATACATTTTTACAAATTATCTGTCAAATGGTGCATCGTCATCATTATTGTCAAAGTCATCAATATCCGCTTGACCATCTGAATGGTCATGACCGTCAATCATATTCTCTCTATTGACAACTCTCTTGATATCTCTCTGCTTCTCCACAAGATCTGATAACAGCTCCTTAGTAGCCTTAGGCCTCTTGATATTCTTAATCTCAAAGTCACCCATTGTCTTGTCTCCAGAGCATACTTTAATAGTTCCTACTCCGACAAGTCTCTGCATGAATGAGCGCTCCAATGAAATATCCATAATCCGATACAGTCTTACCTCATCATCTTTAATGCTGAAAAATCCTTTGCTTATAAAGAATCTGTCCTTAGATACACTGTATCTTGTAAATGACCATGGAAGTCCGAGGAAGAGAATTCTCTTCCTGTCCTTCCATAATATATCTGTGCTGACTTTATCTCTTGCCATAATATCCCCTCCAATTCTAATGGCACACTGCTGACATATTCTATGTATTACTTGAAGTACTTAACACCAGATTCGAATATCTTAATATCCTGCTCACCATATATATTAATAGCAACACTGTCACCGCGTCTCTCAGAATGTGCCATCTTACCGAAGCATCTTCCGTCTGGGCTTGTGATACCTTCAATAGCCATGTATGAACCATTGATATTCCACTCTTCATCCATAGATACATTACCGTCAAGGTCACAGTACTGTGTAGCAACCTGTCCGTTAGCAAAGAGCTTATCAAGCCATTCCTTAGGAGCAACAAATCTTCCTTCACCATGTGAAGCTGGGTTGCAGTATACTCCGCCAAGTTCAGCATTAGCAAGCCATGGGCTTAAATTGCTGACAACCTTAGTATATACCATCTTAGATATATGACGGTTAATTGTATTAAATGTAAGTGTAGGTGACTGTGCATCCTGTCCTGTAATCTTACCATTAGGTACAAGACCAAGCTTGATAAGTGCCTGGAATCCATTACAGATACCAAGTGCAAGACCATCTCTCTCATTAAGTAGCTTCTCAACTGCTTCCTTCATCTTGGCATTACGGAATGCTGTCGCAAAGAACTTGGCAGAACCATCTGGTTCATCACCTGCTGAGAATCCACCAGGGAACATAATAATCTGTGCCTGGTTAATAGCCTTCTCAAATTCATCTACAGACTCTCTGATACTCTCAGCATCAAGGTTCTTGAATACCTTAACGATTGTATCAGCACCGGCTCTTTCAAATGCCTTGGCACTATCGTACTCACAGTTAGTTCCTGGGAATACCGGGATAAATACTGTTGGCTTGGCAACCTTATTCTTGCATACATGTACGCTTGGTGCTTCATATAACTTGCTTTCAACCGGTGTAGTTTCCTTAGAAGCCTTAGTTGGGAATACACCCTCAAGGGTATCAGCCCATACGCTTAATGCTTCTTCTACATTAATTGAAACTTCCTTGTATGTGAACTTACCATTATCCTTAACAGTACCAACCTTAGTATAAGCTGTAGTAATCTCACTAAGCTTGTCCGCTGGAACTTCTGCAACGATACAGCCATAAGCTGGCGCAAAGAGGTCATCTTCCTTAACGTCTGCGCTAATCTCAAAACCTAACTTATTACCAAATGCCATCTTGCTGAGTGCTGGCACAAGTCCGTTAGCATCAAGAACATATGCAGATACTATTGCCTTCTTCTGGATAAGCTCATGTATTGCACTGTAGAGTGCCTTAACCTGTTCGAAATCTGGAAGATCATACTGATTCTTCTTAATATCAAATCTGACTAATACATCACCATCATTCTTAAGTTCAGGAGTAATAATATCTCCTTCCTTAGCTACATCAATAGCAAATGAGCAGAGTGTTGGTGGAACATCAATATGTTCAAATGTTCCTGACATACTGTCCTTACCACCGATTGATGGAAGTCCGAATCCCATCTGTGCTTCATATGCACCAAGAAGTGCAGCAAATGGCTGGCTCCATCTTTCTGGATCTTCTGTCATTCTTCTGAAGTATTCCTGATATGTGAATCTGATCTTACTGAAATCACCACCGGCAGCAACAATCTTAGCTACAGAATCTGTAACAGCATAGATTGCTCCATGATATGGGCTCCATGATGAAAGATATGGATCAAATCCATAAGACATCATAGTTACTGTATCGCATGAACCCTTAAGCACTGGAAGCTTTGCAACCATGCTCTGTGTCTCTGTAAGCTGATACTTACCACCATATGGCATATATACTGAACCGGCTCCGATAGAACCATCAAATCTCTCAACAAGTCCCTTCTGTGAGCATTCGTTAAGGTCTGCTAAAGTCTTTAACCACTTACCGCGTACATCTGTAACCTTAACTGGCTTAAGGTAATCGTCTTCCTGTGAAGGAATATCAACTACAACCTTAGTCTCCTGATGAGCACCATTAGTATCAAGGAATGCTCTTGAAATATTAACGATATCCTTGCCTCTCCAGTTAAGAACAAGTCTTGGTTCTTCTGTTACAACAGCTACCTCAACTGCCTCTAAGTTCTCCTCAGCAGCATACTGAAGGAATTCCTTAACATCCTTAGGATCAACTACAACAGCCATTCTCTCCTGAGACTCTGATATAGCAAGCTCTGTTCCATCAAGACCTTCATACTTCTTAGGAACTTTATCAAGATCTACCTTAAGACCTGCTGCAAGCTCACCAATTGCAACGGATACACCGCCTGCACCAAAGTCATTACATTTCTTAATAAGCTTAGTAACCTCTGGTCTTCTGAAGAGTCTCTGCATCTTACGCTCTGTAGGAGCATTACCCTTCTGAACCTCAGCACCACAATCCTCAATAGACTTCTCTGTATGAACCTTAGATGAACCTGTAGCTCCGCCACATCCATCTCGTCCTGTTCTTCCACCAAGAAGAATAATGATATCTCCCGGGTCAGAATTCTCTCTCTTAACTGCACTTCTTGGAGCAGCAGCTATAACTGCACCAATCTCCATTCTCTTGGCAACATAATCAGGATGGTAGATTTCCTTAACATATCCTGTAGCAAGTCCGATCTGGTTACCATATGAGCTGTATCCGTGAGCTGCACCTGTGACAAGCTTTCTCTGTGGAAGCTTTCCATGAATTGTCTCTGATACCGGAACAGTAGGATCTGCTGCACCTGTAATTCTCATTGCCTGATATACATATGTACGTCCTGACAATGGATCTCTTATAGCACCACCAAGACAAGTTGCTGCGCCACCAAATGGCTCAATTTCTGTTGGATGGTTATGTGTCTCGTTCTTAAAGTTAACAAGCCATTCCTCTGTCTTTCCATCAATCTCAACCGGAACAACAATTGAGCAGGCATTAATCTCATCAGATTCTTCCTGATCAGCTAACTTGCCCTCAGCCTTTAACTTCTTAGCACCCATAAGTGCAAGGTCCATAAGGCATACGAACTTGTCCTTACGGTCCTTATATATTTCTGCTCTGTCTGAAAGATACTTGTTATATGTAGCTTCCATAGGGGCTTTATAGAATCCGTCCTTAAACTTAACATCTGTAAGCTCTGTTGCAAATGTTGTGTGACGGCAATGATCTGACCAGTATGTATCAAGTACTCTGATTTCAGTCATAGAAGGATCACGCTTCTCAACACTAGCAAAATGCTCCTGAATGAACTTAAAATCCTTAAATGTCATGGCAAGTCCTAAAGAATCATATAATTCCTTTAACTTATCCTCTGGCATATCCTTGAATCCGTCAAAATAAATAACATCAGCAGGAGTCTTGAACTCAGTAACTAAAGTTTCTGGAATATCCTCTGCTGCCTGTCTTGAATCAACAGGGTTAATGCAGTGTTCCTTAATCCTGTTCTTCTCCTCATCAGTAACAGTTCCTGTCAATACATAAGTTACAGCAGTCTTGATAACTGGTGTCTCATTCTCATTAAAGAACTTAACACACTGTTCTGCAGAATCAGCTCTCTGGTCGAACTGTCCTGGAAGATACTCTACAGAGAACACGAAATCGTCCTTTCCCGCTGGAAATGTTCCCTCATAAACATCATCTACCGGTGGCTCAGAAAAAACAGTAGTAAGTGCTTTCTTATATGTTTCTTCTGAAAGATTCTCAATATCATAACGGATAAGAACTCTTACATCTGTAATAGTCTTTATTCCAAGATATCCTCCTATCTCCTCAAGTAATTCTTTCGCATTAACTGCAAATGGTTTCTTTTTCTCGACAAAAACTCTCTTTACGCCGCTCATATCTTCCTCCTGAGATTAGTTATATTAATTATTAATATTTAACCATTGTATCACAATAAAACATATTTTCAAACAACTATTCATGCATTCTTCTTATTATCTTGTAAACAACCTGATTACCCATTACGGTAGGACCTGTATGTGCGAAGAAAACAATACCGTCTGTCTGTGATATTATCTCACTCTTAACAGTACCCTCGCATGGGTCAAGAATCTGTGCTATAAGCTCACCATGATATACAGGATCACCCGGCTCTTTAAGTCTCTTGTAAAATCCTGCATCATAAGTCTTGACTGCCATAAGGTCAAATTCGTTGATAACACTTGCAATATATCCACTGTGATTGTTGTACTTAAGAATACCCATTCTGGTTAAAAACCTGAGAACAGATGACACAGCCTGTCTTGCAGATTTCTCATCAATCATATCTGTGCTGTTAGTATATATTGAAAATGCATTAGTACCATTCATCTGCCAGTTATAATTAAGTGTCACTGTATCCATTGGCTTCGGCTTTCTAATAACAACGTACTGAAGTCCGAACAGATTGGCAAGACTTGCACTCTGAAATCCTGTATCCATCATCTTTACATGAGGAATAAAATCACCCGGCATATAAAAGCTTGCAAAATGTATGCCATAACTGTAACCCTTAATTCTGTCAAAAAGTGTTCCTGCTATCTGCTTGGTTGTATCTCCATTAACATCCCCAGGAAAAGCTCTGTTAATATCAGAATTATCTGTAGGCCAGAATCTCTTTCCAACATTCATGGAAAATCTGTTAACAGATGGGATAACAAGAATCTCATGATTGTGCGATATTGCACCATGAGCCTCAAGCTCTTTAAGTGCCTTAACAAGCTGCGAACATATATACAGCTGCTGTATCTCATTACCTCTTAATGCACCAACAATACATGCCGACTTCTCACCACCGCCGAATCTGTAGCCTTCTATCTGATAATCTTCTCTATATATACCCTTTAACGAATAAATAATCTCTTTCTTCATTATCTGCCACCATAAACTCTTGCTATAAGAGCCCCCTTATGTACTACCGGATTCTCTCTTAATGTAAATATAATTCCATCTGTAGGCGATTCAATTCTCTGGATTATTCTTCCCTCAATAGGTTCGATAATATCTCCTATATGCGTTCCAATTCCAATCCTTCCCATAGAATCAACTGCTGATACGAATATTCCGCTTTCCTTAGCAGTAAGAAATGTAACCTCACCCTCTGTAGAGATAATAGGTTCATTCACTTCTTTCGGCTCATCATCCCATATCCCCATATGAGACATAAGGTTAAATATACCATCAACAATATCCCTGCAATACTTTGGCGTAATTCTGTTTCCAACACCCATCTCCGTAACAAGAGTAGGCACACCAAGATGGTTAAGACTATAAGCAAGAGTTGCATCAAGCACAGTAATAGACGAATATATCCACACAAATTGTGCATTCATCATCTTCGCATAAGGAAGAAGCTTTTCCTGCGTATCATCATTAATTCTTACCTGTGGCATCTCATTTACAAATATATTGCTTGAATGGATATCAATACACAGATCGCTTCCAATAATATCTTCAATAATACCTGCTGCCACATATTCAGCCATCGCTCCATTATTATCACCAGGGAAAACCCTGTTCATATCAAGGTCAAACATAGGAATTCCTCTTGAACCTGTATCAAGTCCAAGAGGATTAATATCTGGATAAATATCTACAATTCCTTTAAGCTTATTCTTCTCTCTTTCAATCCTTCTGATAACCTCATAGCAGATATACTGTCCGTCAAGTTCATCCCCATGAGTGCCTGTAACTATAGAAATCCTTGGCATATCAATACCATTTTCTTCATTCGTAAGTCTGTTCTTTCTTACTACCAGCCTTTCATGCACCGGCAATTCCACCGAAACAACTTCTTCTATCATAATACTCTCCCTGTAATATACTTATTCATCATAATCCCTAAGAATAATCGTGCTTGGCGTCTTCTTAACAATAATATGTGAAAATACAGAACTTGGCATGTAAGTCTTATCATCCATATATACCCTGCTTCCCGGATATATATGATTCTTTACTTTAACAACTGCTCTCTCTGAATCTCTTATAAGATTGTATAATGCCTTGCTCTTTTCTTCAAGCTTGGCTTTCTGAGCCATCTTTACAATCTTTGACTGGGTAACTCTCAATGCCATTTTACTATCATACTTTTCAGGCATGTTCTGTTTAATCATCTCAAACTTCTTATTAGCCATTTCAAAGGCTTCAATCTGTTCGTCCACCTCCTTAAGCTCCATAATAAGTTCTGCATATTCTTTTCTAATTTCTTTGGTCGAACCAACCCTCAACAAAGTCTTTACATTGCTTTCATGTCCACATGATGTAGTACTGATTCCCATAACACCAGTTACATCACCACCTATAATAGAACCTATGGGTCCCTCAACAAATACCCTGCCATATGTAAGCACCCTGCAGTTAAGAATATAATTACACTGTAAGTCTCCTTTGGCAATAACCTCTGTATTCTCAAAAAATCTGCCAGATATATTTCCCCCTGCCTCGATCTTTCCTGAATTCTTAGTATTAACGCCATCCTTTAATACAATATCCTTCCCAGCAATAAGTGTTGCTCCCTCAACGAAGCCTCCAACATATATACTTCCCATGGCATGAACTGTTACACCACTTCTCACACTGCCTATAATATTAACATCCCCGTTAAAGTCAATATTACCCATACTCATGTCAAGATTACCATTAACCTCATACACATTAACAACACTTAAATCATAGTTGCAGTATTCAATCTTTCCAGATATTGCAGCATAAGTTTCTTTCCCATCCTCAGATGTCTTAAAGCCCTTACCATGCAGTCTTGGCTTGGGTTTTCCTGGTTTAGGCACAAGCAGCTTCCCACATACATCAAAGCCAAATTCCCCTTTAGTCGGCTCATGATATCTTGCCAGCAGATCACCCTCATTAACCTTTTCAAATCTCTTCTGATTAAAGTAATCAATAGAACCATCTTCTCTTACTGTAGGTCTGTTATTATTAATTGCATCTGTATCAAAGAAGAACTCATAATATCCATCTTTTCCTGCCTCTACCGGTTTACCAAAAGCAACTTCAACCGGCTGGTCATATATTTTTTGTGAAATCATCCATCGAATTTTTTCTTCATCTATTCCCGTCTTAATTCCATTAAGCGATAGCTTATTCATGACTTCATCATATGTATATCCTTCATCACATTTGCCAAGCCTGACTGATGCGCTCATATTATCATCTGCAATATATACATAAACCTCATGTAACTCGATATCATCTATATCAGCTGTTTCATTAACTATTTCTGTATTGCTCATGCTGTTCCCCCTTTCCGAAGGTCTTATCCATTCATTATCAAAACACTGTACTGTAATAGCTGCATCTTAACATCCATACTTAAGCAGCCCATCCAGATTACTTCCCCTCTCAAGTGCAAGTCTTATCTTCTCCATCTCTTTAAAGGTATATCTTGGATCAGCATATAAAGAAACATCTACACCGCTTGTAAGTCCCATAAGAATTTCCTGTGACTGCAATTCATTAAGTGCATGCTTCTCGTCATTCCATTTATCAGAAATTCTGTGTCTTGCCTCTTTCATGCTTACCGCATCAATAAACGGATCTGCATATTCAGAAACATCTATTCCTTCTTCAAGCCCAAGTCTTATCTGCTTCATTTGTCCTGATGAAAATCCAACCATGTTATATGGAGTAACATCAATCCCTTCCTCAAGTCCAAGTCTAATCTGTTCCATCTGTTTTCCATTGTATTCATGAAGCAGATACTTAGTTATATCGACACAATTGTGTATTCCCAGCCTTATCTCATTGAGCTGATATTCATCATAATTATCCTCAACAAAAAATGTAAGGTCAATCTCTTCTTTTTTTGCAAGTCTTATCTGTCTTAATACCTCTCCTGAATAACCAAGCTTTGCATACCTGGTCAGATCATAATTAAGCTCTGATGCAAGCCTTATCTCTCTCATAACAGAATGACTGAACTTAGGATTACATATATCATCCATATTCATTCCGCTACGCACAGCCTGCTTCAGTTCTTCCATCTGCATATAATCATACTGTGCATCTGCAAATCTGCTTACATCAAGTTTTTCTTCCAGACCAAGTCTTAATGCTTTCATCTGGGCAGCGTTAAATTCCTCTTTGCAATACACACTCACATCAACGCCATTCTCAATTCCTCTGATAATCTCAATAGTCTGTAATTCATCAAATCCCAGAGACTGCCAGGCCTGCTTGTCTACAGTTTTGTTTTCTATATTCTTATTAATCTCTTCCACGTTCTGCATAAGCCCATCTCCCATAATCAAACCAAATCATCATATATCCGGACCTTAATAATATCTGTCTAAATTCTATCACACATACAGTCCGACTACAAGTTCTAACATTGTACATTTTTTATCAATGCCCTATATATCCTGTTCCGTCCAGAAATCCTTAATACATTTATAAGCATTACCCAGACTGACTGGAAATATCCTGTTCCACTCCCTAGGATACATACGCTCATATTCACCAGTCATAAATCTGTCATCCAGAAGTGCAATAACTCCCTTATCCGTATCCGTCCTTATAACCCTTCCTGCTGCCTGAAGCACCTTATTCATTCCCGGAATAACATAAGCATACGAATATCCATTTTTGCCAAATTCATCAAAATAATCCCTTAGAATGTTACGCTCCCTGCACACCATCGGAATCCCAGTTCCGACAATGACAGCTCCGATAAGGCTCTCATCCTTTAAGTCAATTCCTTCGGAAAATATTCCTCCAAGCACACAGAAGCCTGCAAGCGAAGCCCCTTCTGGAAGTTCCTCGTAAAATGCTGATAAGAAATTTTCCTTGTCAGCCTCCTTCATAAACCTTCCCTGCACAAGCACATTTACACAGCTTTCTGGTAAAAATGTATCTTCTCCACCACATTCGACCACATTAACACCATTTTCCCACCTGAAGCACTCAAGAACACTCTCCATGTAAGAATATGACGGAAAGAACACCATATATCTGCCGCTTCTGCCAGAAATCATATGCATAATATAATCATGTACCTTGGCATATTCCCTTGCATTTCTTCTTGTATAACGGCTTGTCACATCAGTAGCCACGACAATTCTCTTATTATCAGGTTCAAAAGAAGAGTGTGCATACACCGCTCTTTCTGATACATCACCTGAAAGCATTTCCTTAAAATAATTAACCGGAAGCAGCGTTGCCGAGAAGAACACCGTGCTTCTGCCCTGTGAAAGTCTCTCACTTATGTTGCCAGACGGGTCAACACAGTACAGATGTACAAGAAAGTTTCCATCATTATCATGCTCATTATAATAGACATATTTTTCATCAGCACAGTCATACATATTAAGAAAATGTCTCACTGCAAAGAAAAACTCTAAAAGCTCATTAGTCACAGGCTCACCCTTATGCCTTTCCATAAACTTCTGCATAAGTCCCATGACACGCTCAAGGCTGGCTGGAAATGTTCCAAGACCACTCACAACCATGAATGTATCGCACTGTCTTTTATATTCGAGCAACTGCTTGTTACATCTGTCAAGTGCGCCTGCAAGCCGTTTGTCCATCTCTTTGACAAGCTTCTTAGCCGCAAGAAAATCTTCTTTTTTCAACACTGCGCTGTACATTTCTCTTGCTCTGTCCACAAGGTTATGTGCTTCATCCACAAGAAACACATAATCACCCTTCGCACCATTGCCAAAATACCTCTTAAGCGACGCATCCGGGTCAAATACATAATTATAATCACATATAATTCCATCACACCAGTACGAAACATCAAGCGACATCTCAAACGGGCAGACATTATGTCTGTTGGCATATTCCATGACATTATCTCTTCCGATAACCATCTGGCTCGTTATAATGTCGTACACAGCATCATTAATCCTGTCAAAATGCCCCTTGGCATAAGGACATGCCACGGGGTTGCAGTTGCGCTCATCAAGTGGACATATTTTGTCCTTCGCTGTAAGAGTAACAGTTCTCATATGAAGCCCGTTATCTCTTAATATAGCATAAGTATCCTCCGCAACAGTTCTCGTTATTGTCTTTGACGTCAGGTAAAATATCTTGTCTGACATCTGCTGTCCTAATGCCTGCACAGCCGGGAACACAGTAGACAACGTCTTTCCGACACCTGTAGGTGCCTGAATATATAGATTGGTATTATCTTCAATAGCCCTGTATACACTCACGCACAGATTCTTCTGTCCCTCCCTGTATTCATAAGGGAACTTAAGTTCTCTGATTGATTCCGTCCTTTTATGCCTCTCATCAAATGTATAATCAGTCCATCTCTTAAAGCCTGTAATCAGCTTATTAAACCACTCTTCAATTCTTTCAAATGTATATTCTTCCAGAAACTTGTTGATTGTCTCAGGCTCAGGAGTAACGTAAGTCATCTGGATTCCAATCTTTGACAGCTTCTTCTGGCTTGCATATATATAGCCATATACCAGTGCCTGGGCTTTATGCACATAAACCGGTTCTTTCAGCAGAGAAACATCTGTCTGCATAGTCTTTATCTCATCAATTATTGCATCGCTCTCCGGCTCTTTATTACCATCCTCGTCATAATTAATATCTGCAATAATACCGTCAGCCCTGCCTTCAACCTGTAATACATACTCAATCCCTAAGTCAGATACAAGCGGTATCTCAATCTTTAAAGGCACTTCCGCATGATACATAGTTCCCATGCTGTGCTGGATTTTCCTGTGAATTCTTGCCCCCTCCTGCATGATTTTCACATCATTGCTGCCTGTATTCCTGTTGTCAATATCACCTTCTGCACACATGAATTCCACAAGATTTCTTACAGATATTCGAAAGCAGTTTCCATTTACAGAGTACATACTATCTCCATTCAATAATGTTCTTCAATATCGTATATATAGGCATTGCCTGTCTTTCCGACTCTTTTAACCTGTTCCATGTAATTAAGCATTGCAAGTACACTGGCAGCAGTCTGCCTGTCAATATGCGCTGCATTTGCAAAATCCGCTGAAGTAAAGTTCTTCTCAAGTCCCTCTGGTACAAACTGCATATAATCCTGTGGACAGTCCAGTTCAACTATCTTTCTTATTCCAACAGGAATGCGGTCATAACGCACACTTCCGCGCTTCTTATCGTAACTCCAGCCATTAAGAAGCTTATATTCTTCCATATCAATCAACAGCAATGTAACCTTAAGATTCTGATTCTTTAAAAATGCTTTAATCTTATACAGTTCAAACATCGCATCATACATAGAACATCGCTTCGTAGACTTCCTTCTGGAAGTAATGTCCCCTGTTTCCGGCTCAATCCAGCTTAAATACTTCTCATATGGCATTGGATATACAACCCTCACCTGATATTCATTCAGGAACACTGACAACTTATCCCTTAACTTGTTAAGCTGCCTCGTCTGAATCTCAATTATCCCATGCTCGTTATATATATCTGCAAAATAACCATCTATTGCAACCTCATGATTATCCTCATCGGGTTCATAATACATTTTTAATACTGCATGCAGTGTCTTTTCCGACAAAGTACCTATCCCCTTGTCATTATGGCTCTTACCGATTATCTTCTCTTTCGCCGCGTCAAAAGCCTGACTGTCTATATATTCAACTGGTTCTGCTGCAGATTTCTTTTTTGACATTGTGTACCTCGTATCAGATATATGTTATCATTGATAACAAGTATCTTACGAATACCTAAAAAAATCAAGGCATTTACCGATATAACCTATATAAATCCAATTAAGAACAGGAGAAAAACATGATATCAATAAGCATGTGCATGATTGTAAAAAATGAGCAGGACATTCTTGCAAGGTGTCTTGATTCATACGCAGGAACTTATGATGAATTGATTATTGTAGACACAGGCTCAACTGACAATACTAAAGAAATTGCCGCTCACTACACCGATAAAATATATGACTTTGAATGGATAAATGATTTTTCAGCCGCAAGAAATTTTGCATTTTCCAAAGCTGGATGTGACTACATATTCAGTGCTGACGCAGACGAAGTGCTTGATGATACCAACAACTACGCATTAAGAGAATTGAAACATATGCTTCTTCCAGAGATAGACATTGTTCAGATGTATTATGTCAATGCATCAGAATATAATTCTGTATACAATGCACACAAAGAACTCCGCCCGAAGCTTTTCAAAAGGCTCCGTCCATTCACATGGATTTCACCAATACATGAAACAGTACGGCTCACGCCAATCGTATATGACAGTGACATTGAAATTCTTCACATGCAGGTGGGCGACCATAGTAAAAGAGACTTTTCAACATATTTCAAAGCATTTGAAAAAGGTATCCACATTGAAGATTATGTAGTTACCATGCTGTGTAAAGAGCTTCTTATATCCGGTGAAGATTCCGACTTTATTGCTTTCAGGAATATATTTGAAAATGTTCTTTCCAAAGAAGGCAGAAGCAATGATTTAATGAAAGAAATCAACTGTATTCTTGCTAAGATATATATGGCAGACGGTGACACTGACACATTCTTTAAGACCACTTTAAAAGCAGTTGCCGACAATCCTCCTGCTGAAATGTGTCTGATTCTCGGTACATTTTACATGAACCAGACAGACTATGAAGAAGCTGTGTTGTGGCTGTATAATGCTGCATTTGAGACAGAGAGCATACTTGATGTGGCAAGCAGCGGAAACAAGCCTTTATCTTTGCTTGGCAGATGCTATGAAGAACTTGCAAAGACTTCAGATGACGCATACCTGTGTGCACAGTACAAGGAAATGTCTGACGATTATTACAATCAGGCTGATAACTGGTCGCTTCCAGAAGAATAAAAAAACCTTAGTGAAACCGTCAATGATTTCACTAAGGCTTTTTTATTATTTATCATCCTCAACATCAAAGAGCTTCAACTCTTCAACATCACTCTTACCTGACTTATCGTCTCCATAGGATATCTTATCAGATGATGTATCAAGTTCTTCATAACTGTCATCTTCATCCTCGGCATATCCATCAATTACCTTCTCTGTATATTCATCAAGGTCAACACCATCTTTTGATGCCATGTTAAACACTTTCTTAACTTTCGCAAGCTTAGTACAAAGAACAATAGTAATCACTATAAATGCAGCTATTATCAGTCCAAGTATTAATACTATCGTCAGCCAGAATCTGCTGTTTCCTGATGTTTTTCCATTATCAGCCTTAACATCAGCATTAGCAGTGTCAGATTTCACAACAGAATACGCCTGAATCGAGCCATCACTTACCCTGTATCTGAACCAGCCTTTCTCGCCAAGTGAGCTTACTCCGTAGAACAAGCAGTACTGTCTGTCAGCGTCCATAAGTACCTGCACTTCTTTACCATTCATGGTAAACCTTGTAAGTGCATAACCTGCCGGCTTCTCTAACGAGTTCGTTATAGGCAGAACAACATATGTTATCTCTGGTTCTGCAACAGTATTGTATGGTGAAAATGTTTTCGCAGTCTCATCATAGATGTAGAACCCGCCTTTTCCATCTTCACTTTCAAGATACATAAGGATAAGACCTGTCTTTATGCCTTTAACCGCATTTATCTTCTGACCATTATAATCATAGTCAATCTCCTGATATCCATCTGGAATTGTGATTCCTGAATAATCCTTTACAACAGAATACTTCCTGCCATCTATCGTCACAGTTCCATCATTATTAACCGTCTGTGATACATCTTCTATAACAGCTTCTGTCTTTGACTCAGCCTCTGTTGTTGCTTCCTGACCATCCTCAAGTCTTGTTGTATATATTATATACTTCTTAACTGAACCATCTTCTGCAGTAACAGTAATTGTTGTTGTATTACTTCCCGGGTCCATTCTTCTTCCGCTTATGCTTATCTTGGCAGCACTGTCATTAGCGGCAGCACTTACAACTAGCTCTGTAACATCAGCATCAACAGTTGCATTGTATGTTGTCCTGTCCGGTGAAAATGCTGGTGAAAGCGTTCCCGGACTTATCTGCAGGGACTTTAATGTGTTGTCTGAGGAATAGTTGGCTGGAGCTTTTGCTGTGACCTTTCCTGATGAGGAACTGCTGACTGTTGCACGTTCACCATTAACAGATATCTTTGCATCACCTGCAACACTAAGCGTCGTTGTTCCTGCTGCGATAATTTCAAATTTTTGTGAAATTGAAACTGTCGAATCACTAGTCATCTCAAGAGCGGAAAACATTACAACTCCGCTATTTGCTTTATCAACAGGTCGAATTATAGAATTATCATAAGAAACATTAATTGTCGCTCCATCTATGTCTTTATCAGCAGATATTGTAACTGTTACTGTAACTTCACTTCCAACTGTACCACTTGCCGAACTTATAGATACAGAAACCTGCTCATCAGCCTTTGCATAATATGCAGGGATTAATGATATACCCATTATAAATATTCCGATAAAGGCAAGTAATCTTTTTATATTTTTCATAGTAATCCTTTCATATATTACTTACTGATTCACATCTCCTAAGCCAAGAATATATCTCTTTATAACAACAAAATCGAATAAATCTATTTCTCCATCTTTATTACAATCTGCTGCTTTCCAATATATTCCTGACGGCTCTGACATTCCCAGTATAGACCTTTTGACAACTACAAAGTCAAATAAATCAACTTCTCCGTCACCATTAGCGTCACCATATATAACAATCTCATATCTGCTGACCTCTTCGCCAGAAGAATTATATGTTATAAGGATATCGCCAGTACCAACTAATCCATCTTTCTCATTGCCATTCTTATTAAGTATCTTAGAATAAGCGCCATTATAATTATCAATCTTATCAAGTACATCCTGGACATAACCTGATACAGTTAAACCACTTATGTATTTTTCATCTTCATCAACTGATAATGTTGTTGAAAATCCCGGATAAGCAACATCCGGTTCTGGATCTGGTTCCGGTGTTGGATCAGGTTCTTTATCCTGTCTTACAACAGTTATAGTATAGTCCTGATCATCGCCATTAGCTGCCGTAACAGTAATTGTAATATCATTACTTCCAACTGAAAGATCATGATACCCCAGTCCGCTTACATCTGCTGAAGAATCAAGTGTTGAACCTCCAACATATACTGATGAAGTCTCATAATCCACAATCAGACTATATTCTGTCGTATAGTAACTGAATGTTGGCGTTATAGAATAATCTTCAACATACAGGCTCTCAAGTCTGTTATTAGGGCTACCATTGCCTGTAGGTATCTCGCACACATTTTCAGGCATATTCTCATATACAGGTATTCTGAATATAAATGCAATATTGTTCTTATTACTGTCGCTATACCCCTGTGCGCTCTTAACTGATTCACTTCTAGGTGCAAGAACATTAGTCATATACTGGTGACCTCTTCCAGTCATATCAAACTTCTCATAATAAATAGTATTCTGTCCTCTGTTTATGTAACTTTTTCCAAGATATATTGCCCCACCAACAATGGACTTCATTCTCGTATTCCATGGTCTCAATGTCTCTGAATCAGTTCTTGAAGCATACCTGAGACCATTCTGTACCGCTGTCAGTCCACCGCTTGCATAAGCTCCTATATTATAGTAATTGTAATAACCCCAGTAGCCAGACTGTGTTCCTGATATACTGCTTCCATATCCGCTGTTTCCCTGCTCCTGTAATATTCTTGAAGCAAGATGATATGGGCTTACACCTGATTTCTGCCCAGCAAGAAGCAAACCGGTTATATATGTATAATCATTACCTTCATATGATAGATTATGGCTTGAATTCTCCATAAAGGTGCCATCAACCATGCTCTCAAGACCACTCTCATCCTGTAATGAACTGTCAAATGAAAGATTTTCAAACATAAATATATTATCTGCATTAAGGAAATTTCTAGGATCAAGTGCATATTCAACAAGTGCAGAAGATGCCTGCACCCAGCCTCCTGAATCAAGCTGTGTGTACTCTCCTGTCTCCCAGTCATAGCACCCGTCAGCTACTGATTTCCATGATGATACAGCTGAGCCATATGTAAGGCTTCGTCCGATTATATTCTGATTATCGAGTACATCCGACCAGTCTTTCCCATTATGGTCTGCCACAAACACCCAGTTAGGATATTGCGCATGAAGCTGTCTTAACCCATCCTTATAACTATCCGGGAATCCCTGTGAATCAAGGTACTCCTCGAAATCCGCATCCGGCTTATAATCATTTCTCTTATCAACAGTTATGTAGCCGCCATATATATAGCCTCTCTCATAACTGCCATTAAGATAAAATCCTATGCCGTACCACGTATCACCGTCGTCATCAGTTGTCTCTTCATATATATCAAACTTAAATCCACCGCTTACAGTTGTAATAATACTGCTGTTTGTTGTAGGACCTTTTCTGATTCTTAAGCCTGTAACATCATAATTAACATGCCCCTGACCAATTGACTCTTCCGCCTTAGTATTAAGTACAGAAGTAACCGTAAGGCATGTCAGCACAAGCATACATAACATGACACCAATTGCGGCTATTCTTTTTGCACTACATTTGTATCCTGATTTCATGTAATCACCTGACTCCTGAATGTATCGTATTAGTTTCTTCCAAATTCTGAAAGCTTTAAGCCCTCATTTCTCTCAAGTACCATATTAACAGACCAGCTATTGGCAAATACCAAAAGTGGATTGCCCTTAAGGTCTTTAATCTTCTTCATATCTGATGTACCAACAATTCTGTTCACATCAATTTCCTCAGGATTCTCAATCCAGCGGATATGCTCGTATGGAAGCGGCTCAAGTCTGATATCAACACCGTATTCATTCTTAAGACGGTATTCGAGAACTTCAAACTGAAGGACACCAACAACGCCCACGATAATCTCTTCCATTCCTGTATTGAACTCCTGGAAAATCTGAATCGCACCTTCCTGTGCAATCTGGTTGATACCCTTAATGAACTGTTTTCTCTTCATAGTATCAATCTGTCTTACTCTTGCAAAATGTTCTGGTGCAAATGTAGGTATACCCTCGAATGCAAATTTCTTGTTAGATTTGCAGATAGTATCACCGATAGAGAATATTCCCGGATCAAATACACCGATAATATCTCCTGCATATGCCTCATCAACAATATGTCTCTCCTCCGCCATCATCTGCTGAGGCTGGCTGAGTCTTATCTTCTTGCCACCCTGTACATGGTTAGCTTCCATTCCGGCTTCAAACTTACCGGAACATATTCTCATAAAAGCAATTCTGTCTCTGTGTGCTTTATTCATGTTAGCCTGAATCTTGAATACAAATGCTGAGAAATCCTCGGTAAATGGATCAATAACTCCCTGGTCAGACTTTCTTGGAAGCGGAGAAGTTGTCATTGATAAGAAATGCTCAAGGAAAGTCTGTACACCAAAATTAGTAAGCGCTGAACCGAAGAATACCGGTGTAAGGTCACCAGCACTTACCATTTCCTGGTCAAACTCTGCACTTGCTCCGTCTAACAGTTCGATATCTTCCTGAAGCTTGTCGTAGAAAGCATCACCAATTCTGTCCTTAAGAACAGCCTCATCTGATGCGTCAACAATCTCAGTATCAACTTCCTTCTGACCATTCATAGCTGCCTTGAATAAAGAAACATTTTTCTCTTTACGGTCATATACGCCCTTGAATTCCTTACCACAGCCGATAGGCCAGTTAATTGGGCATGTAGCAATTCCAAGTACGCTCTCTATCTCATCAAGAAGCTCAAATGGGTCATTAGCCTCTCTATCCATCTTATTGATAAATGTAAATATAGGAATGTGTCTCATAACACATACTTTAAAAAGCTTGATAGTCTGTTTCTCAACACCCTTAGAAGCGTCAATAACCATGACCGCAGAATCTGCTGCCATAAGAGTTCTATAAGTATCCTCGGAGAAATCCTCATGTCCCGGAGTATCAAGGATATTAATACAGTAGCCTTCGTAGTTAAACTGAAGAACTGAAGAAGTTACCGAAATACCTCTTTCCTTCTCAATCTCCATCCAGTCAGAAACCGCATGCTTGGCAGTCTTCTTCCCCTTTACAGACCCTGCAAGGTTAATAGCTCCTCCATAAAGCAGGAACTTCTCTGTTAATGTTGTCTTACCAGCATCCGGGTGAGAGATAATGGCAAATGTCCTTCTTTTCTTAATTTCGCTTTCTAAACTCACTGTTTTACTCCTTTATAAACATAATACATAAATAATTCATACTCGTTCCGGCATACACATAATATAAGCCTGTGACGCAGTCTACGGCTTCACAGGCTTACTCTAATCAATAGTCTTCGAATTATTCACGGTTAAGACCGAACTTGTATGAAACCTCAGACTTGTCATCAATTCTTCTGAAAATGTTGACTACTCTGTCCATAACCGGTTCGAAATCTTCCTCATTCTCAACCTCAACAGTAACAACCTGTCCGTCTTCCTTAATAACTGCATCCTTAACAAGTGCTAATGCCTTGATATCTTCCTCAGTCTGGGCAACCTGCTCAGGTGTTGTTAACATCTTTGATTTACTCTTATACTTAACAGCGTATGTTCTTGTCATCATATCCTCCTATTGGCTCTTCGTAGCAATATAATCTCATATGTCATTATATTATATAACATGTTTTGGGATTATGCAATGGGTGAAAAATCTTGTATTATCTTTTATCTTTCCTGATAGCCATTAATATCAGTTTAATAGTCTCTAGCAAATCATCGTCATATCTATCTTTTTCATCAATTGCTTTAGCCATCTGCTCCATGTTAGCTTTAAAAATCAGCATAAGTAAATAAATAAATTTTGCAAAAGATATAAGCGATAGAATTATAAACAGCGGCAAAAAATCATACACAATATTCCCCAACAAAAAAGTAGCTGATGCAACTGTTAAAAAATCTTCTATTATTCCAAACATAATTACATCTATCAATGGTTTGTCTAATCTTCTTTCTAGCATCTTTCTACTTATACCTATTTCCGTAGTTGCCAATATAGTTATTACTGTTATATAAACACCAATTGTTATAGCAAAGAAAGCCGTAATACCATTCAATCTGTCCTGCGAAAAATATTCCTGTAAGTTAATTAATGAATTTAACCTAGACCATTTACTTTTTATAATCATAAAGATTAAATACAAGATGGTTATTATTAATTCTAACTTTATATTTTTCATAAAAGTAACTAAATTCTCAACTTTCTTATTCATAATCTTACTTCCTATCATTACAAACTTGCATTTTTATAAGTTGCTTCTATAATTAATATATCTCCACTATATTGCTTTGTATCAGTATAAAATTCTCTAATATGTCTTGTAATATATTTCATTTTATTTTCTATTGCTGAATCAAAATTATTTAATAACTCCTGTGGTGTAACTTGACTTTCCTTACAATTACAAGTATACGACAACATAAAATTAGAATCCTTTAATTTTGCAAAATCCATTTTCTCTGATGCCCCATTTTTATAATTAATAGATATTTCTTTGACAAATCCTGATTGTATATTAATTTGATCTAATAGATACATAATGCTATCCTTATTAAGAGTATCATCTCTCTTAGTATTTCCTAATCCAATTGTTATATCCAATCTTCTGCTATCTCCAACTGTTTTAACTGTATTAGCAAAATTTTTAAATGAGTCAACGAGCGTCTTAGATCTATTAGATTCTATCTCATCATTATAAAATGCATTTAATGATTGTCCTAAATCTAAATTGAATGTAACAGACCTTACTAATTCAGCTTTTCTAACATTTTCTATTCCGGTATTATATTTAATTGGCTCTATCCTTATAGTAATTCCATTATTACTTGATATACATGAATTTAAATAATCCTCAATATTCTTAATTGAAGGACCATTCCTAAGAGTTGTAAATGCCATCACTTTATAATCATTATCATATCCTAAAGCATTAACATCATATAAATCTCCCCGTACCAATTCCAAATTATCCTCATCATCAGCCGCATATGGCCTATTACCTATCTTTTCTTTGCCAAATGGAATAACTACTTGTGATTTTCCCATAGTCCTGTAATATGAAAATATTCTGATTTTACTACCATCAAGCGTCCTTGTTTTATCAGCCTTATTCTTTTTATCAAATATCTCTGATTCAATGTTTTCAAATAACTTCATAATTGAATAGTCTGTTTTTTCTCCATTTTCATACACTGTTATAGTATAAAACTCCACTTTCTTTGCCATATAAAATCTCCTTTGCATAAATATTATATTAACTCTTTTAGAACTATTTAAATACAATATTTATAAATCTTATATGTTAATCCGACAATTATTTCCACTTTTCGACTTGTTTTAATATTAGCACATAAAAATATTTTTATCAATAGATATGTATATATTTATAAAACCTTAACATTAGTTTTGGTATATATTCGATTATTATATTTTGTGTGCAAATCAGATTAGTATATACTTATTACTAATTAATAAATTTAGGAAAAATTTTATATATAATAATCTCATTTTTTTATAATTGGATACTGATTTAAATCAATATAATAATATGTTCCTTCATATTTATTCTTAAATGAATACTGTGATGTTAATAAATGACATTTTCCTCCCTTATCGAATTCAAAAGGCACAACTAAAACTTTGTCATCAACTTTAGATAAAATAACATATTCTTCATTTTTGATTTTAATGAATTCATCTGCAGTTTTTTCTTTGTTTAATGGATTAATTTCATGTAAAATACCAATTATCATTACCATTACCGTAACAAAAACAACAACTGCACAAAGTTTCTTATATTTATGTTTTTTTGCCAAAAATTACAAATATAGATATTGTTCCACATATAAAAACTATAACCATTACCATCATAATAGCAACATCTATAATAGCATTATTTTTATAAATGAATTTTTCTATTACCCCAGCATATATTGAAACATTAAGCAAACCTGTAATAATTCCTGTTACAAATTTAGATAACCAATCTCCAACACAATCAAATTTTGTTAATTTACTATTGTTCTCACAAAAATATGAATAAATAAATAATCTGCACTCAAATGAGCCACCTATCCAGTGAGAATGAGCCACGATTCCGGTTTGCAATGAGCCATCATTCCGGTTACAATGAGCCACTTGTTTTATAATAGAATAATACACAATCGTTGTGTAAATCTATTATGAAGGAGGTCACCATTATGACCAAATATCGTGAAATCCTAAGATTATCCAACTTGGGATTTAGCAACCGGAACATAGCGTTGAGTGTTCCGTGCTCAAGAGCCGAATACTGAAGGAACGGTAGGAAATATTTCTACATGGATAACATCAGCACTCCAGAATGAACATTTCTTTTCTCTTGCCGAATTAAACCGTGCAATCAGAGAAAAACTGGAACAATTCAATCGAAGGCTCTTTCAAAAGAAAGAGGGTAGCCGATTAGACTTATTCCTTGAAGATGAAAAGCCGTTACTTTCGCCATTACCTGCTACCCGCTTTGAACTGAGTGACTAGAAGACAGCCACCGTCCAGTTCAATTATCACATATCTGTGGACGGAATGCTATACTCAGTTCCATATGAATACATCAAAAAAAAGTTGATGTAAAGGTAACAGATACCACCATTGAAATTTTTTACAGCCATAACCGCATTGCTTCCCATCGCCGTTTGAAAGGACGCCATGGGCAATACAGCACCATTACCGAGCATATGCTGGAAGACCACCAGAAATATCTTGAGTGGAATGGCGACCGATTCCGCAAATGGGCTGAGCGGATTGGCATAAATACGTACACTGTGATCAATGCAATACTGACCTCCAAACGTGTGGAACAACAGACTTATAGGAGTTGTATGGGACTTCTGAAGCTTACTGATAAATACTCAGAAGCTTTGCTTGAAGCCGCCTGTAAAAAGGCATTATCCTATACAGCTTCACCCAGCTACAAGAGTAACAAAACATCCTTGTAACGGATTCTGTAAAAACGGAACCAGAATCATCTGGATCCCAGACCACACATAAAGCACACGGCATCACAAGAGGTGCCGACTACTATCGGAGGTAATCACATATGACAAATCAGAGTACAATAGATAAACTTATTGAAATGCGTCTTACCACAATGGCAGATGCATTCCGTAACCAGCTTGACGATCCGATATTTAAGGAAATTCCTTTTGAAGACCGTTTTGGAATGCTGGTAGATATCGAATACAGCAACCGCAAGAATAACCGCCAAAAGCGTCTTATCCGCAACGCTGGATTCTACCAGCCGGAAACAAATATCATGGATATCAACTATACTTCCGGACACAGGCTGAACAAGGAGCTGATAAACAGACTTGCCACTTGCGAATATATATCTGAACACCGGAATCTTTTTATTACCGGTGCAACAGGCTGTGGTAAAAGATATATGGCATGCGCGTTTGGTATGGAAGCGTACAAGCAGTATTACAACACCAGATATGTCCGTATGCCGGACTTACTCATGGATCTGGACATTGCACGAACTGAAGGGAACTACCGTAAAGTTATGGCAAAATATTCCAATCCGGTGCTTCTCATTCTGGATAAATGGGTGTTTCTTAAACCAACTGATACGGAGCAAAAAGATATCTTCGAGCTTCTTCATCGGAGACATAAGAAATCATCAACCATCTTCTGCTCACAGTATGTATTCGAAGAATGGTACGGTCAGCTTGGAGGAGAAGCAAGTCCTCTGGCCGATGCAATCATTAACTGAATTGCACATGACAGTTTTCAGATTAATATCACAAGCATTGATGCTGTGCATGACAGATCCATGCGAGAGGTATACAGCCTAGATAAATTACTACGAGAGTAATACCCTCATTAAAGCGACTCATTCCATCTGGGCAGGTGGCTCACGCCACACTGGAAAGGTAACTCTGCCACACAAGAATATTCAAGTATTTCCCCTAATGCCATTCTTTCATATGTTCTTCCCAAATTTATTGTAACATTAGAATACACTTCATTTTGGCTTGGCATCCTTATAAAAAATATATTTCTATGAAATCTATTTAATATATCTAACAATCTATATTTATTATGTTCTGATATATTATTTTCTACAATATATATTAATCTCTTATACTTGAACATTGTTTTCACATAATGATTCTATTTATACCCCTCACATCTCAGAAAAGAAATCACTACTATAATAAACTACATTCATTCAAATCTCCTTCTTGCACCATTCTACTGTCTCTGCAATTCCCTCTGAAAACTTATAATCCGGTGCAAATCCTGTATCTTTAACTAAATCCTGTATATCTGCACACAAGTACATAACCTGGCGTGGACCATAGGCAACTTCTCCAAAACCAATCTCTGCTTCCGGATTAACCGCATTTCTTATATCCTCGATATAATCCTTAAGCGGTCTTGCCTCTCCCCCACCAATACAGTAAACCTTGCCATTAATACCTTTTTCTCCTAGTAAATAAAATGCCTTCCCCGCGTCCTTGGAGTACAGATAATCCCACATCTGCTCTCCCTTTGTACATGATGGCTTCTCTCCTATTAACAGCTTTCCTATTGTAGACATAACCATCGTAGCACTTCCGTCATATGGACCATATACACTAAGTATTCTAGTCCATATATGTCTGATTCCCAACTTTTCACACTGAATTCTTGTCATCTGTCCTGCACACAGCTTTGCCATTCCATAGCCATTCTCTGGAAATGCAGGAACCTGCGAATTAAGCTTTCCTTCAACTCTTCCATATTCCGCCTGTGAACCAGCCCCTATGAATGCACTGCAACCCATAACAGCCGCTGCATTTACAGCGTCCAGTGCATACTTCACATTCATATTCTGTATATACATATCATTGCGGCAGTCGCCAAATGTTCCCTCCCACCCAAAGTGATAGAACACATCAGGCTTAATTCCTGTCGCCTGCACAAGCTGTGGCAGTTTATCAAGCTCACTAAGATCACATTCAACCTTCTTAAGTGAATGTGATTCCTTAATTCTGTAAGAACGCTTTGAACACTTTCTTACAACTGCTATAACTTTAACATTATTCTTCATAAGAGCATCTATAAGGCCTAAGCCTACTGCTCCTGTACATCCTGTTACTACTGCCGCCTGCATTGTGCCTCCTGCTGTTTTACTACTCTTCGTCCATTAATGGAATAAACATCTGTTTCTTTAATTCTTCTCTTGGAAGAAACGGTGCAAGATCCTCCAGTGGAGGGCTTACAAGTGTACCATCCTCTAATCTCTTGGTACTGCTCTTAGGCTCCCATACCTGCTTAGTATCTGTAAATATCTCACAGAATACAGGTCCGTCTTCCTTTAATACCTCATCTACAGTCTTCTTCATCTCTTCATTAGATGAAGCACTGTAGTATTTATATCCGAAAGCCTCTGCAATCTTCTTGAACTCAGGGAATGATAAATCTCCTGATTCCGGTCCGATTCCAATCTTGCAATGCTCCTTAAACAGATTATTCTGTGTAAGTCTTATTGAATGATATCCGTTATTGTTGATAAGGAATATCTTGATTGGAAGCTTATTAGTAAGTATTGTCTGTAATTCCTGAAGGTTCATCATTATACTTCCGTCACCCTCAAGACATATTGTATTTCTTCTTCCGCCGCCGATACAAGTTCCAATCGCTGCAGGAAGTCCATATCCCATGCTTGCTATGGCACTGTTATTAGCCATACGGCTTCCCTTCTGGATTACATATGCCTGATTACCTACAACACAGCATGCACCGTTAGACACTGCCGTAAGACTGTTCTCTGGAAGTCTGCTGCTTAAGTATCTTACAAATGCGTATACATTTGCAGTGCTTCCATTCTCCTCCCACTGTCTTGGCTGTACTGCCGGATATTCCTTTTTCCATCTCTGTGTTGTTGCAAGCCACTCTCCACCTGCTGATACAGGAGCGATAGCTGTTGCCTGCTTATCAAGCTTTGTAAGAAAATCTTTAGCGTCTGCCCATACAGGCATCTCAACATGGATAGTAGGCTTCTTTAACTCAGCCTTATCAACATCAACCATTATGACCTCTGCTGCTCTTGCCCATGTTTTCCAGTTATATCCAGTCTGTCTGATAGATATTCTTGTACCTACAGCAAGTATTAAATCGGCATTCTGAATAGCCCAGTTACCTGGTCTGTCGCCCATATTACCTGCTCTTCCACAATACAGAGGATTATCATCTTCTATTAGATCCACTGCATTCCAGTATGTAACGATAGGCATATTAAGCTTTTCTGAAACTGATCTGAACACATCATAAGCACCTGAAAGTCTTATTCCATAACCTGCATGGAATACTGGTCTTTTGGCATTCTTAATCTTTTCAAGTACAGTTCTTACAACATCTTCACTTACCTGTGGCGGAAGCTTTGCATCATCCTCTGCCGGATTATATCCTTCAAGCTCATCAGTCTCAATATATCCGCCCTGAAAATTAACAGGAATATCAATCCATACTGGACCCGGTCTGCCTGTTGTTGCCAGATGCCATGCCTTTTCAAGTGCATAACGGATATCCTTAGGGTCTTCTATCATAGTTGCATACTTTGTCATATTAGACACAGACTTAACTATATCGTATTCCTGATCTCCCATTGCACGAAGCGGTGTCTCTGTAAACTGAAGTGCATATCTTGAGGTTGTGTCGTAACGAACCTGTCCACTTATAATAAACATAGGGATAGAATCAAGCCACCCTCCTACTACACCCGTAAGTGCATTGGTCCCTCCAGGTCCAGTTGTAACACATACAGCGGCAATTCTGTTATCAATTCTTGCATACGCTTCGGCAGCTATGGCACACGCCTGCTCATGATGATTGTATGTTACCTTAAGCTTTTCATTATGTCCCAATGCATCGTTAAGATGCATTGCACCACCTCCAACTACAGAAAATACATCTGTAACGCCATGTTCCACAAGGAAATTGGCAACATAATCTGCTAAACGAATTCTCATAAACTGCCCTCCACATATACTGGTTAATTACTGATTAACAGCTTCCTTAATAGTCTTAGCCATATAATCAATCATCTCATCTGTCATTCCTGGATATACTCCTACCCAGAATGTATCTCTCATAATTCTGTCTGTTGTATCAAGTCCACCTACTACTCTGTAGCCTTCTCCTGTTGCTCTCATCTCATCAAAGCATGGGTGTTTTATAAGATTTCCCGCAAAAAGATTTCTTGTCTGTACTCCGTGGCTCTCTACATACTCAACTACTGCCTTTCTGTCAATTCCTTCCTTTACTGTTATAAGGAATCCGAACCAGCTTGGTCTTGAGTTCTCACATGGTACAGGAAGAATTACCTTATCCTCTATATCTGCAAGTGCTGCTCTTAATCTGTCAAAGTTATGTCTTCTTCTCTCAACAAATGATGGGAACTTCTCAAGCTGTGCACAGCCTACCGCTGCCTGCATATCTGTTGCTTTAAGATTATATCCAAAATGTGAATATACATACTTGTGGTCATATCCTAATGGAAGTTCTCCATACTGCTTGTCAAATCTGTGTCCACAGAGGTTGTCCTTTCCTGATGGGCATACACAGTCACGTCCCCAGTCTCTGAATGAACGGATACACTTATTAAGAAGTGCATTATTAGTATATACTGCTCCTCCTTCACCCATTGTCATATGATGTGGTGGGTAGAAGCTGCTTGTTCCAATATCTCCGATAGTTCCTGTGAACTTTTCTTCTCCATTGATTGTGTACTTAGAACCAAGTGCGTCACAGTTATCTTCTACAAGCCAGAGATTGTGCTTGTCACAGAATGCCTTTACTGCTGAAAGGTCAAATGGATTACCAAGTGTATGTGCAATCATAACAGCCTTAGTCTTGTCTGAAAGTGCATCTTCAAGCTTTGTAACATCAATGTTGTACTGTGGAATAGTAACATCAACAAATACAGGTACTGCACCATACTGGATAGCCGGTGTTATTGTTGTAGGGAAACCTGCTGCTACTGTGATAATCTCATCACCTCTCTTGATTCTTCTGTCTCCGAGAAGTGGTGATGTAAGTGCCATAAATGCATTGAGGTTGGCAGATGAACCAGAGTTTACTACTGATACATACTTTACTCCGAGATATTCTCCAAGCTTCTTCTCAAATTCATCTGTATAACGGCCTGCTGTAAGCCAGAATTCAAGTGCTGAATCAACAAGATTCATCATTTCCTTGCTGTCATATACTCTGCTGGCATATGATATTCTGTCGCCTTCCTTATACTGTTTCTGGTTATGGTACTTCTTGCAGTACTCATCTACAATACCAAGAATCTCCTGTCTTGCTTCTAATTCATTCTTATTGTCAAACATATCATATCCTCTTTCTTATTTTATTAACTCTGCCCTACTCAGTAAAGAATTCTTCAATCTCTTTATCCATACATGCAACGGCATCTCCGCCTGCTGCATATACCTTTGACCATTCAACACTCTTCTCAATTGCTGTATCAAAGTTCCATCTGGGCTTCCAGCCAAATGTTGTCTTTAACTTTGAGCAGTCTAACTTTAAGAAGTTGGCTTCGTGAGGTCCTCCGTCATATTTATTAATCCATGAAAGACCTTCTCCCCATTTGTTACAGAAAGTATCAACAAGTGTTCCTGTTGTAATGCAGTCACTTTCATCAGGTCCTACATTATAGAAACCTGCATACTTCTTATCACTGTACTGCTCCTTTGCAATCATAAGATAAGCTGCAAGCGGCTCAAGTACATGCTGGTATGGTCTTGTTGAATGTGGATTACGCACAATTATATCTTCCTTCTTAACTGCAGCTCTTACACAGTCAGGAACGATTCTGTCATTGGCGAAATCTCCTCCGCCTATAACATTACCGGCTCTTGCTGTTGAAACTGCAACCTCCATATCATTGAAAAATGAATTGATATAGCTGTGTGTTACAAGCTCTGAACATGACTTGCTGTTAGAGTATGGGTCGTATCCGTCAAGAGGCTCATTCTCTCTGTATCCCCATGCCCACTCATTATTATGGTAAACCTTGTCTGTTGTTACATTTAAAAATGATTTTACACACGGGTTAAGTCTTACACATTCACAGATATTAACTGTTCCCATAACATTAGTTCCATAAGTATATACAGGGTCTTTGTATGATTCCCTTACGATAGGCTGTGCTGCAAGATGAAGCACTATCTCAGGCTGTGTCTCTTCAAACACCTTCTTAAGATGCTCAAGATCTCTTATATCACCTATTACAGAATTCATCTTATCCTCTACATCTATCATTGAGAAAAGGTTAGGCTCAGTAGGTGGAACAAGTGAATAACCTGTCACTTCTGCTCCTGCTTTAAAAAGGATTCTGCAAAGCCATGAGCCTTTGAATCCTGTATGTCCTGTAACAAGAACCTTCTTTCCTTTATAAAAACTTAAATCCATCTTAATCCTCCCGGCTTAGTCCCATTTCTTCCAAGGAGCTGTTCCAGTTGCAAGATACTTCTCGAGCATATCCATCTCTCTCTTGGTATCCATGCACTGCCAGAAGCCCTTATGCATATAGGACATTAACTGACCTTCCTTTGCAAGTTTTTCCAGTGGTTCTCTCTCAAATACAGTGTCATCACCATCAATATAGTCAAATATTTCAGGATTAAGCACCATATAACCTGCATTGATAGGTGCACCGTCTGTATGGCTCTTCTCTCTGAATGACTTAACAGCGTTGTCTCCGCCGATATCAAGTACACCCTTCTGCTGTTCAAGCATTACGGCTGTAAGAGTAGCAATCTTGCCATGCTCCTTATGGAACTCAACAAGCTTGTTCATGTCTACATCACAGACACCGTCTCCATATGTCATAAGGAATGGCTCGTCCCCTACATATTTCTGGATACGCTTGATTCGTCCTCCAGTCATTGTATTAAGACCTGTATCAACTACAGTAACCTTCCATGGCTCACAATGCTGCTCGTGAATAATCATATCGTTAGAACCTTTTGTGAAGTCAAATGTAATATCACTGTTATGAAGAAAATAATCCGCAAACCATTCTTTAATTACATACTGCTTATATCCTGCACATATAATAAACTCATCAAAACCATAATAAGCATATTCCTTCATAATATGCCAGAGAATTGGCTTTCCTCCTATCTCTATCATTGGCTTTGGTTTAAACTGGCTTTCCTCACTTATTCTTGTTCCGAAGCCTCCGGCCAATAAAACAACTTTCATTATAATACTCTCTTTCTTTCAAATATCAGATTATAATTTCACAATTAATCTTATGTTACAATTTACCATTCGTCATTTTAACATTATCGACTATTTTCGTCAACTTTTTATACATAAAAAATAAGCAATAGCCATCGCAAACTGACTATTGCTTATTTTAATTTCTTATTCAATTTTAAACATATGGATATTTTTTGTGCTTATACGATAATCGCAACATGATATATCATATTACCATTTTTATACTATTAGTTAATACAGAATATGGCATTCTCATCACTGTTAACACATTTTCTTTTCCTTTTACAACACCGTTAACAATATTATACTTTATTCCATCCTGAATATATGTTCCAGTATAATTAAATTTTACCAAACCATTTTCAAGATAAAACATTCCATTTTCATTGCTTGCAACGCCATTGTATTTAAAGTTAACTTTTCCGTTCTCTATTCTCCACCAGCCATTTGCATTCTGTCTGATTCCTGTATAGTCATATCTTATATAACCACCTTTTACATATACCCAGTCTGAGCCATCCTGAATTACATTTGTATATCCGAAATTTACCTTTCCATTTTCGAGATAAAATCTTCCGTTTTCATTTGTCGCAAACCCTGTGTAATTGCTTTGCACATGACCATTCTTTACATATACCCAGTCTGCTCCATCCTGAATCACATTCGTATATTTAAAATTAACTTTTCCGTTCTCTATGTAGAATCTTCCATTTTCGTTATCTGCCAGTCCTGTATAACTAAAATCTACTTTTCCGTCTTTTATTCTCCACCAGCCATTTGCATTCTGTCTGATTCCTGTATAATTAGTATTTACATGACCTTTCTCTACATATACCCAGTCTGCTCCATCCTGAATTACATTTGTATATTCGAAATTTACCTTTCCATTTTCAAGATAAAATCTTCCATTTTCATTTTCTGCAAATCCAGTGTAATCATTTTTTACATGACCATTCTTTACATATACCCAGTCTGCTCCATCCTGGATTAAATTTGTATAATCAAACTTTACTTTACCGTTCTGGATATAGAATCTTCCGTTCTCATTGTCTGCTAATCCTGTATAGCTAAGATTAACTTTTCCATTCTCGATTCTCCACCAGCCATATTTGTTCTGTCTGATTCCGGTATAGTCATATCTTATCTTTCCATTTTCTACATATACCCAGTCTGCTCCATCCTGTTCTACACTTGTATATGTTGTGTCAACTTTACCATTCTTTACATACATTCTTTCATTGTCACAGTCTGCAAATCCTGTAAAGCTTGTATCTACCACATCATCTGCATAATAGTAGTAATTTCCATCTTCTGCCTTACTAAGACCATTCTTCTTTTCAACTGGATCTGGTGTTGGTATTGTCTTCTCTGGTGTGTAAATTATATAGAAAAGATTCATTGTATCTCCCTTTGTTATCTCTACACTTCCAGCTGCAACATCAACTGTTACTATGCAATTAGAATCTGATGCGTTCTTTTTTCCGTTAATCTTTACATTCTTACCACTTTCTCCAAATACAAGTGTAAGCTTTCCAGCAGATGGCGCTGTGAACTTAATGCTTGTTGATGACTCCATCTTAAGGCACTGTGTAAGTGTAAGTCCATTATACGTTACTGTTCCCTTGTTTGATGCAAGATTACCAGAAATCACAAAGAATGAACTATTTGCATCTGATGTTGTAAAATTATGTACCTTAGAATCTCCTGTTGGTATTTCTGGTGTCTCTGTTCCACCTGTTGAACCCTTCTTTGGAATAGATGCTGTTTCTTCAGCCCCGCATACTGTACAAGAATGACTCTTAAGTCCTTCTTCCGTCTCTGTTGCTTCTTTAACTACTTTCCATTCGCCATATGTATGAGCTTTCTTTGGAATCACCTCTGTGTATGTCTTCTTATCACAAGTTCCATTAGTAGCTATACATGTGTATGTAACTTCCCCTTCTTCTGTACATGTAGCTTCTTTTGTTACTTTTGATACATAATTATGATAATGTGCATTAGAATCAGCCGCATTAATTGTAATTGAATTAATAGTCATTTCCTTAAATGCGCCTGCTGCCGGATTAACTCCATTACCACCTGACTGAATATTATATGGCATAACCATATACGTTCCAGCTGGAAGACCTGTAACAGTACCACTTCCTACCTTGAAGCACTCACCTGCCTCATTAACAAGACAGCCTGTTGTAGTTAAATCTTCCGATGCAAATGATACAGTAACATCTACTGTTCCACCTACCGTGAATGCATATACAGTCTTGCTAAGCTTTCCTGGCGCTGCTGTATATGGATAGTCGGATATATTAATTGGTGTTACACCAGGTGCACAATATGATAACAATGAACACTCTGAAGCAGTAACATTCTCTAGTTTCTTAACTGTCTCTGGCATGCAGCCATTGTATGCTTTAAGAACCTTGGCTGCATCTGTAACACTTGTCTGTAACTGATAAGTTCCACTAGGAATATATGAAAGTGCTGCATCTGTATCAAAATTCTCATACTTGTTGCCAGATTTAACTTTAGTTGACTTATCTGTAACAACCGTTCCTGTCATTGCTCCAATACAAGATGAAAATGAATCATTATAGCTTTTAATTGCTCCTGATCTTACATCCATAGGATTCTTTGTCATAAAAAACAAATTGTACTCTGAATATATGTAAGCATTGGCTCTTGTATTCATTGCATAATCTGTTGTTCCTATAAACTGGTTATTGTAGAAATGCATATTAGCCTGACGTCCAAGAGGCTGTCTTGCTTTACATCCCTTCCAGATATTATGATGATATGTAAGATTATACTGTAACGATGTATCTGATGAACCAACAAGGTTAGTCTTATGACATCCTTCAAAGTAGTTATATGAAACTGTTAAATATTCACCACGCTTGAAATCACATGATCCATCACCTTCAGCCTTATCTGATTCTGCAGGTCCTGTTATAGAAGGGCTGTAAAACTCATTGTTGTGAATCCAGCATCTTTCAACTGGAGCTGTTATAACAGAGCCTTCCTGAACACCTTCCATACCAATAGCATCTTCTGGCTGATTCATAAATGTAAGATTACGAACCTCAAAGTTCTTTCCTAATCCAGCTGCTGTTGTTGATGTCTCAGACATAAAATGAATTCCCCATCCATCCATAGCTGCATCTGTACCAACACCTTCAATTGTTACATCCTTTGCTGACTTCATACGTGCCATATGACCGTTGTCGCCAACACTTCCGCCATAATCATTAGAATCATAATCTGTAAGGCCATCAATAAGTCCTGCATTAGCTGCTGCCCATGTTCCTGTCTTATAAAGACCAGACTCTGATACTGCTCCGACCATACGAATTACTAATGGTATATTATTCTCAGCAAGTAACTGGAGAATACCCTGATTAGTATTACCCTTGCCGTAATATGTCTTTCCTTTCGATACCTTCTTACACTCTGTCTCATGACCTGCTTCACCACATGCCTTACCGACTGAGTTAAGAATATTACCAATGCCTGCAACTGTTACTCCACCATAAGAAAGTGTAACTGTATTCTTGTTTTCATCTGTTACATAAAGAACAATTGCGTTATCCTTTAATGTACCATCATCATTATAAGCACCTACACCATCAGTATAATTGTAATGCGCATATCCCGATCTATCCTGTGCATTAACCTCAATTCCTGACTGGGTATATGTACCTGTCTTAGTAGTAACCTTAAGAGTATATGTACCTGGCTTTAATCCCATTACATCAACTCTTGCTCCGTCGGCTGTATCTCTAACAAGATACTCAAAGTCCTCTCCTGTAAGAGAACCACTAACTGGACCTGAATATGATACTGCAGTAACATCGGCATCCTTAACACCTTTGATAGTTGCATACATCATTTCATTCCATCCACCATAAGTAGTAAAACTTGTTGCAGATGCTGCATAAGTCATACTTGGTGCTGCTATTGCAAGATTACTTACGATTAACAATCCTGCAACAACCTTAGCAAACACTTTTCTTATTTTTTGCATGACATTTTCCTCTCCTTTTTCCAAATATGCATACAATTGTGAATTATGAATAATCAAAATTCAAAATCTAAATCAATATTACCATTTTTGCACAAATTGTTCAAGCTTCATTCACAAAAAATTCATATTTTAATAAAATTCCTACATAGAGATATTTATATTACCTACAACTAAAAAGGGGCTTTCATACCTCAACGATTTTCAATCGTTAAAGCGACAGCCCCTTTTTAGCAAAACATTATATTATTTCAATAGATAATTCTTTTTTTAATTTTTTTATTTCTAATTTTACTCCTAGATTAATCTGTTCTGCTATATCTTCTTCTAAAACAAACATTAAATCATCAGAAATATAATTATCATCGTGCTTATGTAAATAGCCATCCATTCCTATAATCTTAACACTGTTAACATCACACATAGATAAAAGCTTAAGAAACATCAAACCTGAATTATCTTTTACATATTCTGTCTTATTTAATAAAGACGAATAATTAATTTTTGCAAATACATTACCTGATGGAACATTAGATGATGCAATAACTTTTTTATACAAATCTTTTCTAATCTCTTTCATTCGACGACTATTTCCCACAAATAAATAATCCACGGGATGCAATTTATATTCAAAATTTATTGATACAAGCACATAATCTTCCAGATTTAATGATGCTAATTTATTATAATGTGTTTCAGATGTTTTACCAGGACATATCATAATAACATTTTTGCCTTTAAATATGTTTTTAACCTTGTTAAAATCATCTATTATGCTGTCTTTTGATTCGAAATACGATAAATATAATTGTTCAATATATTCTTTATCAAAATCAACTTTCTTTTCATTATCTAACATATCAAAAATATCATCAATCTCATCAATAGTAAGATTATTTTTTTTGCTCAGATAATATGCATAATCCGTATTGCACTGATGCTTAGCTGCTAAATAATTAGGTAAAGAATACCCCCATGGCTTATCAGCATATATATTTTCTATAAATTGATCATTTATTTCCAATATATTTCTATCATTATATTGTCCCTGATAATTTTCATTAAGATATTCCAAAATAATTTCTGTATTTAAATTACCAGCTCCTATACCTATACCATGAACCGAGCAATCTAATATAACTTCCCTGTCAACTTGTTCTAATAAAATTGTTGCATTCGAAAATGATAACTGCATATTATTATAAGAATGAAATCCTATTATAATACTTTCATCTAAATATTGTTTCATCATACTAATATACTTGATAACATTTTTGCTTTTCATTGAACCAAAACTATCAACAATATGCAAAGAATAGACTTCTAATTCATTACACATATTCATAAGATATATCAACTCAGAATCTGAATATTCAGAAATAGCTAAAGGATACATCATAACATTATATCCTTTTTCCTTCATCATTTTACACTCATGTAACGAAGCTTTAATATCTTTTTTCTTGAATGTATATTTAATATTTTTAATGTTACCAAAGCTATATTGTTCCAAATTATTTACATCGTACTGTCCATAATTAATAGAAGCTATTAATTTTAGCTTGATTTCTGAAGGAAACTTTTCATTTATTGAATTGATACTCAAAAATTGCGAATTAGAATTTTCATTATTATTATCAACCAAATAACCATATTCAATAAAATCAACGCCCGAATCATATAATTTTGATATAATTTTATCATTCACAGAATCATTAAATTTTCTTTTATTGACTACATAGTACTCATTTAATGTGCAATCCAGGACCTTACCATGTCTGCTTTTAATACCAACAGACTTCAAATTCCGCAAAATATTTTTAGATGCATCAGAGAAAATACCAGAATCTGTTGAATAGCTAATATACTGAACGCCCAGGCTTTTCCATTTTTCAACCATACTATAGTCATCTGTAAAAGTTCCTATCACTTTATTCTTTGCTTTAGCTTTTTCTACAATGTCTACCATAGCCGCCAAAACCTTAGGATGACTAATCTGTCCTGGAACTCCTAATGACTGAGATAAATCATATGGTCCAATAAATATAATATCATAGCCATCAACTTCTAAAATTTCATCTAAATTATCAATTGCCTCTTTGCCTTCTAATTGAATTATAATAATTTTTTCATTTTCTTTTTTAAAAAAGGCATTTCTGTTTAAAGATGAATAATCTGCTGCTCTGACAAAACGGCATACGCCTCTTTCTCCCTCTGGATAAAATTTAGCATATTTTATAACTTTTTTGACATCCTCAGCACATCTTATCTGTGAAATTTGTATTCCCATTGCCCCTATATCTAATGCTTTTCCAATGACATTATCATCTATATATGGAACTCTGACAATTGGAAGTATTCCCCTTAATTCACATGCTCTTATATTATTTTGTTGATTTTCTATATCTGTAGGACCATGTTCTGTATCTAAAATCACATAATCATAACCAGATATTCCTATAATCTCATTAAACATAGGATCAGATGTTTTCACAAAAACACCATAAACAAATTCACCATTTTCTAATTTGCTTTTAAATTCATTTAACATAATTATCTCTTATTTTTTATTGTTTAATCTGTTCGCAACAATTTCTCTGACTCTCTCTAAATCATTCGGTGTATCTACTGCTACAGTATCAGAATCAACTTCTATGTACTGTACTTTATAACCATTCTCTATAAATCTAAGAATCTCTATATCTTCTATTTTCTCAATTTTAGCCTTTCCATATTTTTTCCCATATTCGCAATAAAACTTTAATGCTTCAGGCTTGAATCCATATACACAAACCTGTTTATAATAGTTATATTCAATACTTCCTTTTGGATACGGTGCTGTAGATCTTGTTAAATATATTCCTATATTCTCTTTATTTGTTATTACCTTCGGTACTGTGAAATTCACAACATCCACCGGGTCATTTATTTTAGTCATTAAATTTGAAACCTGCAAATCCGGATTTGTATAAAATGGTTCTATTGCAGCCCTTATAGTATCTGGCTCTAACAATGGTTCATCTCCCTGTATATTAACAATCAAATCCGCTGGTATCTTTTCTGCTACTTCACCAATTCTATCAGTACCAGTTTTATGTTTATCAGATGTCATGATTACCTGAATTCCTAATGCCTGACATTCCTCATATATTTTGTCATCATCAGTTGCAACATATACTTCTGAAAAATCCTTCACCATTTTACACTGCTGATAAACCCACCATATCATAGGTTTTCCACAAATATCAGCTAACGGTTTACCTGGAAATCTTGAGCTTTTATATCGTGCCGGTATTACTCCTATTATTTTCATTGTTTTACCTCCTAATTGATACAATAAATTTATATATATCTTTTCTTTTAATAAAGAAAATCATACACATTATTAATATTAAGCCATATCTTAAAAGCAAATTTTTATATAAAAGTAACATAATCAATCCAAAAATCATTAGAATACATGATATTCCGATTACTATTTTTATATCAAATAAATGTATGTTATCCTTAATACATTTTTTTGCAACTTTATCAGAAAATATGTAATGTGATATTCCTAATATAACATAACATACTAATGTTGTATATCCAGCAGCTATATATCCTAATTCTTTTATAAAAATATAATTTAAAAAAACATTAAAACCTGCGCTAAAAATAGATGCCAACATTATAAATTTATTTTTTTCAAAATAAAATTCTACATTAGCAAATATCTGGTACATAAACATAAAATATAAACTTATTGCTAACGGAGGAATAACATATACAGCATCATAGTATTCACTAGGTGCTAAAATACTAATTACCTCCGGTGAAAATGCCATCATAAAAGCCAATGCTACTGCAACAAACAAAAAAAGCTTATTACACACAGATGAAATATCTCTATATTTCTCTTCTTTTAATCTTTGATATATCCAAGGTGCGAACGCGTTATTAATTGATGTTGTCAATATATTTAATATCATAGCTAAATTATGCGATAACCCGTATATACCTGCCTCAGCCATTCCTATCATTTTACTAATCATAATTCTGTCTGACTGAGACAAAATCAAAGTAGACAAATAATGTGGAACTAATGGTATATTAAATTTTAATGCATATATCCAATACTTTTTTGAAAAAAAATTTTTACCTTTTATATAGTTAATTATATATATAATTCCATAAAAAACAATTACAATACAAGCAGAGCTAATTATTCTAACATCAGCACCAAATTTATCTGGAGTATTTATAACAGAAACTGCCGCTACTAAAGGGCTTAAAACAGAAACAACCAAAGTTAAAATAACCATATTCCTGTATTTAAACTCAAATCTCTGTTTAGCAGACCAAAACGAAAAAGCTGAATTTGCTAAAATCTCCATAAACATCACTATAATCAGAACTCTTCTGATTTCAATCCATAATGATATTTTTTTAAAAAATAGCAAATACAATAATAACATACACAATGTAAGCGTACTTACAAGACCTTGCATTGAAGATAAGAATCCATCTCTGTCATTTTCATATTTAATCATTCCATTATTAAATACACCACTAAACAAATTTAGTGTACAAAAAATAATAAAAATACTTTCCCATGAGTAAAAAATACTTACTACTCCATATTGCTCAGTTGTGAGTAATCTTGTAAAAATTGGAACTGTTATAAAACTAATGCCCTTTTGCACAAATCCACATATCGTAAACCACAATGCTGCCTTGGACGCAATAGACATTTTATTATATATTTTTTTTGTTTTTTCTAACATCATTTATACCTTCCAAGAAATTCAAAACCAAGATATTTTCTTTCTCTAACAAATTCCAATGTTTCTATAGCCGTCGTAGTAATTGATAAAGCTAAATCATAAAATACACTGTCATCATAATTTAAAACCTCTGTAGGTATGTACTTATCTATGTATAAGCAGTTATATTTCTCACATAAATTACTATAATCTGCTTTATCCCTAGGATGAGGCTTTATTGTTATGGTGTACCCCATTCCAGTATACTCTTTTATTATATCTTCATATATTTGCATTTGCTGTTCCAGATTTTGTAGCTGTCCATCTTCTGATAATGGCTGGGTACACAGCAAAAGTGTTTTATTACAATTATTATTTATTATTTTTTGTTTACAGAATATACCATATATTAGTTTCTTTTGCTGTAATGTCAGTTTGTCATTAATTTCTTTTCGTGGTATTTCTATTATATTTTCCCTATCAATTGCCAGACCATTTTTATCATTTACTTCAATATCAATTACATATTGATTTGTTCCAAAAGCTCTGTGTCCTATATTCAATTTATTTTTCAATCTGACTTTTAAACTATTTATATCATAATCCACTTTATTCACTTGATAATATTTATTAAAGTATTTAAAGAAATTCAATCCGTCCTCAATTAAATGATATCTGATTTGATTATTTACAAAATACCAGCCTAAAATTTCAAAATCATTAAACAGAAAAATATTATCCTTATACTTAGTCCAATCTATTTTTAATTTAGTGTTGATATATTTATTTTCGTAATTTTTTCGATTTACTATCTTATCAAATGTATTTTTATATTTAATATTTTTGTAGTCTACACTATCAAACACATATATTTCATTTATAAAATCCAATGACTTTATGGTTTCAATCTTATTTTTGTAATCTGGCATCTGAGAACCTATCACCAAATCAATTTTCTCATTTTGTACCATTGCTTTTGCAACCGCAATATATAAATTATACAAGCTAAAGCAGCAATATACTTTCATTTTATTCACCTTCTACATTTTGATTTTTATTTTCTTTTTAATTATTTTAGAATTTTTATCATATTTAACTGGCATTAAATCAACAATTTTATCAATATTGTATGCCAAAAATATCACACAAAATAATAAATGCGGCATCTGATACATTTCTGTTATAAAATCAACAAAATACGCAACAAGTATTATGGTTAATACCTTTGTATACGGATGTTCTTTATATTGCTTTAATTTATGACTAACAATAAAAACAATAATTCCAAATAACAGAAGTCCCAATAATCCCTGTTGAACCATTATATTCAGGTATGTATTATGTGCCTGTGTAGTAGTCCAGGTTGTTAAATTGTAACTAACATTTCCATTTCCTAATATAGGATGACACGATATTGATTTGAGCGCCAAAGCCCATATTATAGTTCTTCCTGTAAAAGATGAATCTCTATTTAAATATTTATATAATATAGCCGAAAAATTCTCCTGAAAATTCATAAATATTATCAAGTAACTAATAACAAAAGAAATAATAAAAAATACAAATACATTTGGCAGATTAAGTTTAAAAGCTTTTAATGAAAAAAACATTATAATAAAAGCAATACCTAATGCCACTAAAGATGTTTTCGAACCAGCCATATAAATTCCACATATTGTAAATACAAGCAGACCAATTCCAATGGTAGACAATTTGCCTCTTAGTTTATATATATACATATATGAGAATGCCAGCCATGGTAAATATGTAAAAATATGTGAATTATAATAACCCATTACCCAATTTGCCTTCCATCCTCTACTGTCTGTATATAATCCACCTGGGTGCATGACAATCGTGATAAAATTAGCAACAATTATTATTCCAATAATTATTGCCATATTCTTTATAAAACATGATATATCATTATATAAAGCAAACTCCATAATCAAAACCATACCAAACACATAAATAAAATTCGAAATATCTGCATAAGTGTCAGTATGTCTAATTATACATATCACTATATTCAAAAAGTAAAACAAAATGGATAACCATGTAATCATGCAAAATCTTATCTTATATAAGATGCAACATATTAATAGAAAAAATATAACAAATAATCTAAAATAATATAATATGCTATTTAAAAGATTACCACCAGTTTCCATAATCCCTCTTGGAACTAAAAACGGGATTACGCATATAATGAGCATTATATTTATCAGCCTTTTATTATTTTCATTTATCATTAACTAGCTCCTTTTAAAAACAAATCATATCATTAATTACCTATTCTGGTCTGTTAATTCTTATATCATCTTTTATTCTAAGTCTTTTTCTATATTTTTTCATCAATTTTGAACAAATAAAGCTAGGAACAAACATACATGGATACACCATCACCCATGCTTTCACATATTTTCGGGTGCATAAATACATGGTTTTATAATTCATTTTATGTATTCCAGAAGCTTTTTCCTTAAGAATATCATGAATAAAAAGATGGCATGTTCGATTTTTATACATTTGATTCAATTGTTTCTTGTCAAAACCAATCTCATTTATCATAAAATCAATCATTTTTTTATAATAAACTCCATTAATTAAAGCAGAATCAAAATTAGGCGTATTAACATATATACCAGCGCCAACACATGGACCTTTTACAATCCCCAGTTTAGTATCTTCCCCTTTGGCGCACAATGCATGTATATATGATTGCAGCCAATATGTATCCGCATACTGTTCTGGATTTTCTATTTTTTTAAAATTATCCGTATTACATATAAACGAAGCTAAAAAACCCCAATAATAACCTGCATATTTCATAAATAATTTTTTATCTTTTGTACAGATATCATTCATTGCTTCAGGTTCATGCTTTTGACATGATTCAGAATCAATATATTTATTCCTAAAATCTCTTGTAGTAACATATATTAATCCCATATCATCACCGTTTTCAATAAATTTAAGAATTTTATCAACTGCATTCTCCATTATAATATCATCATCTGACATTAGCCAGGTATACTTTCCCTTAGCTTTTTGAAGACATTTTATGCAATTTCTATCAGTTTTTAAATTTGTTTCATTGCACCAATAACTTATATTTCCCCATTTATTCTGATATTCTTTTATAATATTAGGAGTGCTATCTGTTGAACAATTATCAGACACTAAAACCTCTATTTTTTCATTACATTGTGGCATCAAAATGTCCAACATATTCTTAATTGTTCTTTCTCCATTATATATTGGAATTGCAATTGTTAATACTGGCTGATTTTTCATTTTAACTATCTTATCTCTTTCCTTATGATTGTTTGGCTATTGTAGGCAAATTCATTTTTACAGTAATTTTAGCATATGTTGGTCTTACACAATTAATCATAAAAGCAGCTATACATACAGCCGCCTTTCTAGGCATTATATGCCATATTCCACCATATAATTTCTTTTTCAAGCCTCTTGTGTCTTTACAAAATTCCATGTGATTCCACTCTGTTTCTTTTCGATATTGTGCATATAAAACAGCATATGGACTGTCACTCTTCTCTATCCACATACGTTTCCTCACATAAAAACATGTAGTTGCATGAATTATTGCCGGCTTTTTCTTTGCCCTTATAATTTGATTTTTGGTATAATATTCGACTGGCTTTTTCATTTTTATAATTTCATCATAACCAAATATGTATATAGATGTAAGCATATTATATTGTGGTTCTAACAACTTAATATGTCCATCTAAAACTATATTCAATATATCCTGTTCTAAAAAAAACATTGTTTCATTATTCTCTATACCCTGTAATATTTTATCTACAAGTTTCTGACCTATGTTTTTTTCTCTCCATTTTTTCAAATCAATCAATAATACACCCGCATTGCAATATTTCATCGAATCTGACGCCTGTAAAACTCTTTTTTGTATTGCCGTGCCTACACAATCATATACACCTGCAACAATCTGATCTTTTTCAAAAGCTGTATTGTACATTTCCTGTATAGAATCCAATACAAGTGTGTCACTATCCAGGCTTAATACCCTGTCAACATTTGAAGGTAATATCTCTGCCAAAGCCATTCTTGCATATGTATGTCCCAAATCATACTTTACTTCTGGATACAAATCTTTCTGTTCTGGTTTCTTTATAAAAAAAATCTTTCTTGAAAAATGTTGTACAATATTATTTAATCTTTTTTTATTTTCATCCGATATGTTATCTTCAACTACATATATATTTATATCATCGGCATCCTTATTGTTTTCACATAAAGATTGTATAGCAACTCCACACATCTCCGAAAATAAATCGCTACTATAATAAACAATATTCATTGGTAGTCTCCTTATTCCTCTTCTATGCCTTTAACAAATTGGTTCATATTCCAGCCTGAATTCATACCAATAATCTTTGCTGGCACTCCACCTACAACAGCTCCACAAGTTTCAATATTTTTAACTACAACAGCATTAGAAGCTATCATTACATCATCTGCAATTTGTATATCACCAAAAACACCTGCTCCTGCGCATATTGTTACACCATCACCAATCACTGGACACTTTCCATTATCATCTTTTCCTAATGATATTCCAATAGTTGTTCCATGAAATAAACAGCAATTTCGTCCAACAGTAGAATTTGATGAAACCACTATATTCTGCAAATGAGCAATTAACAGCCCCTTTCCAAATACATTTAATGGTATCATGACATTATGTCTTGAACTCATTATCTTAAATAATATTTTCCAGTAAATGCCTATAATTTTAGATGCACCTTTAACATTTGAATAATATTCTGCATGTCTTAATACTGATTGAAATAAAAGCTCCTTCCGAAAGACCTTTTTCTTTACTCCTGATGGATAATTTCTTTTTATCCATATCTTTCTTTCAAGTTCAATCCACTGTTTCATTTCCTTTTTTGATTCTATCATTATACTCACTCAGTTCTTTATTAAATATAATATTATCTAACAGCTTCCTTAATAGTCTTAGCCATATAATCAATCATCTCGTCTGTCATTCCTGGATATACTCCTACCCAGAATGTATCTCTCATAATTCTGTCTGTTGTATCAAGTCCACCTACTACTCTGTAGCCTTCTCCTGTTGCTCTCATCTCATCAAAGCATGGGTGTTTTATAAGATTTCCCGCAAAAAGATTTCTTGTCTGTACTCCGTGGCTCTCTACATACTCAACTACTGCCTTTCTGTCAATTCCTTCCTTTACTGTTATAAGGAATCCGAACCAGCTTGGTCTTGAGTTCTCACATGGTACAGGAAGAATTACCTTATCCTCTATATCTGCAAGTGCTGCTCTTAATCTGTCAAAGTTATGTCTTCTTCTCTCAACAAATGATGGGAACTTCTCAAGCTGTGCACAGCCTACCGCTGCCTGCATATCTGTTGCTTTAAGATTATATCCAAAATGTGAATATACATACTTGTGGTCATATCCTAATGGAAGTTCTCCATACTGCTTGTCAAATCTGTGTCCACAGAGGTTGTCCTTTCCTGATGGGCATACACAGTCACGTCCCCAGTCTCTGAATGAACGGATACACTTATTAAGAAGTGCATTATTAGTATATACTGCTCCTCCTTCACCCATTGTCATATGATGTGGTGGGTAGAAGCTGCTTGTTCCAATATCTCCGATAGTTCCTGTGAACTTTTCTTCTCCATTGATTGTGTACTTAGAACCAAGTGCGTCACAGTTATCTTCTACAAGCCAGAGATTGTGCTTGTCACAGAATGCCTTTACTGCTGAAAGGTCAAATGGATTACCAAGTGTATGTGCAATCATAACAGCCTTAGTCTTGTCTGAAAGTGCATCTTCAAGCTTTGTAACATCAATGTTGTACTGTGGAATAGTAACATCAACAAATACAGGTACTGCACCATACTGGATAGCCGGTGTTATTGTTGTAGGGAAACCTGCTGCTACTGTGATAATCTCATCACCTCTCTTGATTCTTCTGTCTCCGAGAAGTGGTGATGTAAGTGCCATAAATGCATTGAGGTTGGCAGATGAACCAGAGTTTACTACTGATACATACTTTACTCCGAGATATTCTCCAAGCTTCTTCTCAAATTCATCTGTATAACGGCCTGCTGTAAGCCAGAATTCAAGTGCTGAATCAACAAGATTCATCATTTCCTTGCTGTCATATACTCTGCTGGCATATGATATTCTGTCGCCTTCCTTATACTGTTTCTGGTTATGGTACTTCTTGCAGTACTCATCTACAATACCAAGAATCTCCTGTCTTGCTTCTAATTCATTCTTATTGTCAAACATATCATATCCTCTTTCTTATTTTATTAACTCTGCCCTACTCAGTAAAGAATTCTTCAATCTCTTTATCCATACATGCAACGGCATCTCCGCCTGCTGCATATACCTTTGACCATTCAACACTCTTCTCAATTGCTGTATCAAAGTTCCATCTGGGCTTCCAGCCAAATGTTGTCTTTAACTTTGAGCAGTCTAACTTTAAGAAGTTGGCTTCGTGAGGTCCTCCGTCATATTTATTAATCCATGAAAGACCTTCTCCCCATTTGTTACAGAAAGTATCAACAAGTGTTCCTGTTGTAATGCAGTCACTTTCATCAGGTCCTACATTATAGAAACCTGCATACTTCTTATCACTGTACTGCTCCTTTGCAATCATAAGATAAGCTGCAAGCGGCTCAAGTACATGCTGGTATGGTCTTGTTGAATGTGGATTACGCACAATTATATCTTCCTTCTTAACTGCAGCTCTTACACAGTCAGGAACGATTCTGTCATTGGCGAAATCTCCTCCGCCTATAACATTACCGGCTCTTGCTGTTGAAACTGCAACCTCCATATCATTGAAAAATGAATTGATATAGCTGTGTGTTACAAGCTCTGAACATGACTTGCTGTTAGAGTATGGGTCGTATCCGTCAAGAGGCTCATTCTCTCTGTATCCCCATGCCCACTCATTATTATGGTAAACCTTGTCTGTTGTTACATTTAAAAATGATTTTACACACGGGTTAAGTCTTACACATTCACAGATATTAACTGTTCCCATAACATTAGTTCCATAAGTATATACAGGGTCTTTGTATGATTCCCTTACGATAGGCTGTGCTGCAAGATGAAGCACTATCTCAGGCTGTGTCTCTTCAAACACCTTCTTAAGATGCTCAAGATCTCTTATATCACCTATTACAGAATTCATCTTATCCTCTACATCTATCATTGAGAAAAGGTTAGGCTCAGTAGGTGGAACAAGTGAATAACCTGTCACTTCTGCTCCTGCTTTAAAAAGGATTCTGCAAAGCCATGAGCCTTTGAATCCTGTATGTCCTGTAACAAGAACCTTCTTTCCTTTATAAAAACTTAAATCCATCTTAATCCTCCCGGCTTAGTCCCATTTCTTCCAAGGAGCTGTTCCAGTTGCAAGATACTTCTCGAGCATATCCATCTCTCTCTTGGTATCCATGCACTGCCAGAAGCCCTTATGCATATAGGACATTAACTGACCTTCCTTTGCAAGTTTTTCCAGTGGTTCTCTCTCAAATACAGTGTCATCACCATCAATATAGTCAAATATTTCAGGATTAAGCACCATATAACCTGCATTGATAGGTGCACCGTCTGTATGGCTCTTCTCTCTGAATGACTTAACAGCGTTGTCTCCGCCGATATCAAGTACACCCTTCTGCTGTTCAAGCATTACGGCTGTAAGAGTAGCAATCTTGCCATGCTCCTTATGGAACTCAACAAGCTTGTTCATGTCTACATCACAGACACCGTCTCCATATGTCATAAGGAATGGCTCGTCCCCTACATATTTCTGGATACGCTTGATTCGTCCTCCAGTCATTGTATTAAGACCTGTATCAACTACAGTAACCTTCCATGGCTCACAATGCTGCTCGTGAATAATCATATCGTTAGAACCTTTTGTGAAGTCAAATGTAATATCACTGTTATGAAGAAAATAATCCGCAAACCATTCTTTAATTACATACTGCTTATATCCTGCACATATAATAAACTCATCAAAACCATAATAAGCATATTCCTTCATAATATGCCAGAGAATTGGCTTTCCTCCTATCTCTATCATTGGCTTTGGTTTAAACTGGCTTTCCTCACTTATTCTTGTTCCGAAGCCTCCGGCCAATAAAACAACTTTCATTATAATACTCTCTTTCTTTCAAATATCAGATTATAATTTCACAATTAATCTTATGTTACAATTTACCATTCGTCATTTTAACATTATCGACTATTTTCGTCAACTTTTTATACATAAAAAATAAGCAATAGCCATCGCAAACTGACTATTGCTTATTTTAATTTCTTATTCAATTTTAAACATATGGATATTTTTTGTGCTTATACGATAATCGCAACATGATATATCATATTACCATTTTTATACTATTAGTTAATACAGAATATGGCATTCTCATCACTGTTAACACATTTTCTTTTCCTTTTACAACACCGTTAACAATATTATACTTTATTCCATCCTGAATATATGTTCCAGTATAATTAAATTTTACCAAACCATTTTCAAGATAAAACATTCCATTTTCATTGCTTGCAACGCCATTGTATTTAAAGTTAACTTTTCCGTTCTCTATTCTCCACCAGCCATTTGCATTCTGTCTGATTCCTGTATAGTCATATCTTATATAACCACCTTTTACATATACCCAGTCTGAGCCATCCTGAATTACATTTGTATATCCGAAATTTACCTTTCCATTTTCGAGATAAAATCTTCCGTTTTCATTTGTCGCAAACCCTGTGTAATTGCTTTGCACATGACCATTCTTTACATATACCCAGTCTGCTCCATCCTGAATCACATTCGTATATTTAAAATTAACTTTTCCGTTCTCTATGTAGAATCTTCCATTTTCGTTATCTGCCAGTCCTGTATAACTAAAATCTACTTTTCCGTCTTTTATTCTCCACCAGCCATTTGCATTCTGTCTGATTCCTGTATAATTAGTATTTACATGACCTTTCTCTACATATACCCAGTCTGCTCCATCCTGAATTACATTTGTATATTCGAAATTTACCTTTCCATTTTCAAGATAAAATCTTCCATTTTCATTTTCTGCAAATCCAGTGTAATCATTTTTTACATGACCATTCTTTACATATACCCAGTCTGCTCCATCCTGGATTAAATTTGTATAATCAAACTTTACTTTACCGTTCTGGATATAGAATCTTCCGTTCTCATTGTCTGCTAATCCTGTATAGCTAAGATTAACTTTTCCATTCTCGATTCTCCACCAGCCATATTTGTTCTGTCTGATTCCGGTATAGTCATATCTTATCTTTCCATTTTCTACATATACCCAGTCTGCTCCATCCTGTTCTACACTTGTATATGTTGTGTCAACTTTACCATTCTTTACATACATTCTTTCATTGTCACAGTCTGCAAATCCTGTAAAGCTTGTATCTACCACATCATCTGCATAATAATAGTAATTTCCATCTTCTGCCTTACTAAGACCATTCTTCTTTTCAACAACTCCTGTTGCAGGTATCTCTGTAACATCTGTCTTCGCATCACATACTGTACAATGGTGGCTCTTGCTTCCTGGTGTTGTCTCTGTTGCTTCAACATCTACTGTCCACTCTGTACTGAAGCTGTGTCCCTTTGCTGGGATTGTTTCTGTGTATGTCTTCTTGTCACATGTTCCTGTTGTAGATGTACATGTATATGTAAGCACTCCTGCCTCTGTACATGTTGCCTGCTTTGTTATCTTTGACTCATACTTATGTGTATGTGTTGTCTCTGATGTTCCAGATGGTGTATATATCATATAGAAAAGATTGATTGCATCTCCCTTTGTTACAGTTACAGCACCCTTAGCAACATCTACTGTTAATGTACCATCAGAACCAACTTTTTTGCTTGTTCCATTAACTTTTACGCCCTTGCCAGAAGCTGCTGTTGTTCCGCCAAATACAAGTGTAAGCTTTCCAGCGGATGGTGCTGTGAACTTAATGCTTGTTGATGACTCCATCTTAAGGCATTTTGTAAGTGTAAGACCGTTGTATGTTGCTGTACCTTTATTTGTTGCTATACTTCCTGTAATACTATAGAAGTCACTTGTTGTTCCTGATTCTGTAAAGTTATGTACCTTTGCATCTCCTGATACCGGTGTGTCAGGTGTAACAGGTGTATCTTTTCCAATAGCTGGAATAACTGCTGTTTCATTATAACCACATCCTGTACATGTGCGGCTCTTAAGACCTGTTTCTGTCTCTGTTGCAGCCTTAACAACTGTCCACTCACCATATGTATGTGTATGTGAAGTGCCAGATATGCTTCCACCACCTACTGATACAAGAGATGTCTTGTATGCATTAAGCTTATCCTTTAATGGCCTATTGAGTGAATAGCTTGTATCATCAACACTGTTATCAAATGTCCACTTGAAATCTCCGCCCATAATACGTCCTGCATACTTAGTTACAATTGAAGGAACATCTGCAGGTGCATCAATATCAGCAGTATCAACACCTAAATCAACCTTAGTATCAAAATTAGAATATGTCTTTCCACCCTGCTTTGCCTTATAAGTTGAAGGTACTGTTTCACTTCTTGATGTTGCAAGATATGCATCGAAATCAGTTGCACTTGCAGTTGTTGTACCAGCATCCGAATTAGCATATATAACAGACTTCTGACCTTCCATATAGTTGTTGTATGCCTTGATGACACCACCATTCTCGCTTGAGAATATTCCGCCTGCAAGAACATCACTTCCCTGCATTGAACTGAGCATTGGATAATTACAGTTTCTGAAATAGTTAGCCTCTACGAATGCCTCACTATCCTTTGCAGCGCCTACACCATATTTAGAATTACCATCATAGTAGTTATTATATACATGAACTGACATTGTTCTGATACGAGGATGTCTTGAATCAGAATGGTCAAACCAGTTATGGTGATATGTAATCCAGTTCTCACCTGACTCTGACTTCATGCCACAAAGTGACATCTTTCCTGAATCCCAGAAATGATTGTAAGATACTGTCACATACTGAGAATTATCCTTTAAATCCATAGAGCCATCGCCCTTAGCCTGGTCACCATCTGAACCAGCATTACCATAGAACACATCGTTGTTATGTACCCATACACCAAGTGACTGCTTAAGAGATATACCATCTCCGTCTTTTCCACCGCCCCAGTTCATAAGACCAAGGTTTCTTACTTCTATGCCTGTTGACTGGAATACAGCCACACCTGCTCCATATAAAGTAGCATCATCACCAATACCCTCAAATGTTACGTTAGCTGCTCCCTTAACACCAATTGCATATGCTGATGATACATCTTTGCAGGCAAGTCCGCTTAATGTAACCTGACCTATAATACGGATAGCAACTGGCTGGCAGTTACTCTTAGCCTTAATTGCCTGTGTAATAGCTGCTACACCTGTATATTCTGTGTTACCAATCTTCATCTTAACTGTATTCTTATTAGCTTCTGTAACATAAAGAACAGATGCATTAGACTTTAATGTACCATCGTTGTTATATGCACCAACGCCATTCTTTACCGGTGAATTACTTGAAAATGTAAATCCGCTTCTGTCATGTGCATTTACAGTAAGCTTATCTGAAACGATAGCAGCTGATGTATTCTCCTTGCCATTGTTCAGCGGAACAATCTTCATAACATAATCGCCTGCTTTTAATCCTACAGCATCCGCTCTCATGTAAGATGGATACTTTCTGATAAGCTCATCGTCCAACTGGACATAAGCTGAATCTGAGGCACTTGCAGACTTAACATATACATTGTAACCTGTAGCTCCTGTTACAGGTGTCCACTTAACATATGCTGTCTCAAGCCAGCCTGATGCTTCTGTTATTGCGCCAGAAGCTGCATGTACTGGATTCATGTCAAATGCTATAACTGACACTGCCACCATTACACATGCAAGTAATGCACTCATAAACTTTTTTACTTGCTTTTTCATTTTTCCTCTCCTTTTCCTATATACACATTTTTGTGCAGATTTGATATGTTTTATTCACAAATCAAATTCATATTAACATTATTGCACAATGTTTTCAACCACATTTTACATATTAAAGAATAATTTTGTCATTTTAGCACATTATTTCTTTTTCTAATGCAAATGAATATATAATTTTTTCTTTTACAGTTTTTCCGGTAAGCTGTGCCAGCGCTTTTGCATAGTAATCAAGCTGGATTGCGTATCTTTTAACAAGCTCTTTTTCACCCGCTTTTCCCTTCATAACCCTGTCGGTCTTATAATCAACAATCACAAGTTCTCCGTCCTCTTCAAAATACAAGTCAATTATACCCTGTATAAGCTGTCCTTCGTACTCAAATACAAAAGGCTGTTCTCTTCTGACACTGCCACAGTTCACCGCATTTGCAACTCTCCTGCCTGTATCTGATTGTACAAATGTATATATATCCCACGGATTGACACTTTTCACCTGTAATTCATTCATCTTGCCTGTTTCTAACATTCTGTTAATATCTGCTTTAACTCCATCAAGGTTCACACTCACTGAATAGTCAAGACATTCCATAACCCTGTGATATGTGCTACCACGCTCATTAGCAGCAAGCTGCACTTCCTCACCGCTTATGAACTTTGGAATTATGCTGTTTGTCTCATCACATTCTTCCTTTTTAAGTGCTGCCTTCACAGATTCATCCATGTAAGCATTTTCCTCTGAATCATCATCCGCCTGCATAGCCTTAAGCTGCGAAACCGTCAGCTTCATCCTGCCGGCTGCATTATCAGCAGGAACATACTCCGGAAGCTCATCTAATAAAGGATAAGACACAGCTTCCTTAATTTCATCAGCCAGTTCACCGATTCCAACAACATTCGCTGCACCAGCCAGCCCCCCGGATTCATCCGCATCAGCCAAGGAATCCTCTCCGGCATCAACCATAACTTTAAAGCTGCCTTTCAATTTATCTGAATCCATAAGGCACACCGGCATTATCATATCAAGATAGTTCTTTATATTCTCACTGTCTGCGTAAGACAACATTCCATCTGCTTCAAGCTGCTTTGCACTTCCCCTGTATTTCTCAAGTGTCTTGTCTGCATCTTTTACAACTCCAGTGATTATCAGCTTTTCTCTTGCTCTTGTCATTGCAACATAGAGAAGTCTCTCTTCTTCTGATATCGACTCCCTTACAATTCTTCTTGCCATGGCACCTTTTATTATGGTAGGTGTCTTCGTTCTTCTTTCAAGGTCAACATAATCAACTGCAATTCCTAAGTTCTGGTCTACAAGCACCGGCGCTGTTGCATCCATAAAGTTAATGCTTTTATGCGCTCCAGCAAGTATTACAATCGGAAATTCCAGACCTTTGCTCTTATGGATACTCATAATTCTTACAAGATTCTCATTGTCAAGGCTGGCAGCCCCCTCTGCAAAATCTTCGTCAAACTTCTTAAGTCTTTCAATATATCTTAAGAAATTAAACAGACCTGAATAACTTGATTTGCCGTATCCTGCTGCTCTTTCCAGCAGAACATTTAAGTTAGCCTGCCTCTGTGCTCCGGCAGGCATCGTTCCCACATAATCGTAGTAGCCTGAATCATATATTATCTCCCAGCACAGATCATATAATGACTCAACGCTGCTCTTGTCACGATATTCTGTAAGCTTTGCAAGAAATAATGCACATTTACCGGACAACTGCTTAACATCCGGCTCCTGCACCTTCCCAGCTTCACCAAGCACTGCAACTGCTTTCAAATGTTCATACAGATTATTATGCACATTCGTATCCACATACTCTCTGCCAAGCTTTCTCACCATTCCAAGCTCTGCTGCCGTAAATCCTCCAAAGTAAGACATCATTGCCGCCGCAAGGCTTATCTCCTGAACTGGATTATCTACTATTGTAAGCATGCTTAAGATTACCTGTATCTCACGCACGCTGAAATATCCTGTTGACGAGTCAGTATACGCCGGTATCCCCCTATCCATAAGGGCATCTGCAAATGTATCTGCCCAGCCTGTCACTGACCTTGTAAGAATTACTATATCCCTGTATTCTGCCGGTCTATATACATTTTCATCTGCATCATACACATTTACACCAGAAGAAACTATTCCCTCAATCAGCTTTGCAAGCCTGTCAGCCTCAAGCTCTCTTGTTGTAGCTTCTTCTTCATTTTCTGAAGATATAAGAATTACATCTGTACTCTTGTTGACTTCATCACCGTAATTACTGTCACTGTATTCAGGATATGGAAATCCCGCATTAAGCCTTACAGATTCGTCATACCCAATTCCCGAAAAATTCTTATTCATAATATGACTGAACACATCATTGGCACATTCAAGCACATTCTCACGGCTTCGGAAATTCTTCTGTAATTCAATTCTTACATTATCACCAGTCTCGCCATATGTATCGTACTTCTCTATGAAAAGCTCCGGGCATGCAAGACGGAACTTGTATATGCTCTGCTTTACATCACCAACCATGTATATATTGTTATTCTCACCTGTCAGTCTCGTCTTTGACACCGCATTAAGAATAACCTCCTGCAACTGATTGGAATCCTGATACTCGTCCATTAGTATTTCTTCAAATCTGTCTGCAAGCTTGTCAGCAGTCTCTGTGTACACAAGCTTTCCGTCTTCTTTCTTTACAAGTATTGAAAGTGCAAGATGTTCCATATCGTTAAAATCAATTATACCCTTCTCCCGCTTCACCTCCGAAACACGCTTTGCATACACCTTTGCCACTTTAAGAAGAGTCCGTATCTGAATACCTGCTCCCTGCATATCTTCAAATATTCCATCATCGTCTTTTAAGAATATCTTGTCATTAAGCCTTCCTATATAATCTTTAAACAGCTTTCGCTGCCCCTTGACATATTCCTTAATATCCGGGTCTGCTGCTGCATCCTTCTTTCTTGACAGGGCTTCAAATGAAAATATTCTTATTCTTCTGCCAAGTTCTCCAAAATCCTGTGAATTAATCATCTCATTAATTCCAAGCAGGTCAGACTGCAAAGCACTTGTATATGCTGCAGGTCCTGCCGGCTCAGAACAGATATCTACTAATCGGTTGTATTTATCACGGTAATCAAGAAGTGCATTTTTAATTGAATCATACAGTTCCTTAATTGCCGGATTATCGTAAGTCTCATCATCATAAACTAACATGCACTCGTCAAACCACTCATCAATCCACGGATTGCTTCGTGAAAAACGGTATATTTTATCTATAATGCTCACAAGCCCTGAATCATCCCGTCCCATGCCAAATGCATCAACAAGATTAAAGAATTCTTCATCTGCCTCAGCGTAGAATTCCTCAAGCACATCTTCTAACACATCATTTTCAATAAGCTTCTTCTCACCCTCGTCCATTATCCTGAATCCAGGGTCCAGATTGACCTCTGGAAAATGATTTCTGATTATCCACAGACAAAAACTGTCTATCGTTGTTATCTGTGCATTGTTAAGCAGTGTTATCTGTCTTAAAAGGTTCGTATCACCCGGATTCTCATCAAGCATTGAATCCAGCGCCTTTCTAATCTTATCCTTCATCTGGGCAGCTGCCGCCTTTGTAAATGTAACAACAACCAGCCTGTCTATATCTATATTCTTGTCAGGGTCTGTAATCATGGAAATAATCCGCTCAACTAAAACAGCAGTCTTTCCTGAACCGGCAGCCGCCGAAACCAGCACATTACAGTCTCTTGTATCAATCGCGCTCTTCTGCGCCGGTGTCCATTTTCTTTCCATTCTCATCAACCCCTTCCTTTATATTATTCCATAACACTTCATCATCGAATTTCTTTAATTTTCTGTAATTGCAGCCCGGCAAATCCACTGAAAATCCGCACACTGCCCCATAAGGACATCTGTCACAGCTTGAAAACTGTCCGTCTTTATAAGGACTTCTCCTGATATCACCACCTGCAATTCTATCCGCAGTATCAACCGCCCTCACATCAACGAATCTTCCAAGCATGTTAAACTGCTCTGTATTCATCACCTTGCTTCTTCTTGAATCAAATCCGCCATCAGCTTTTCTGCTTACAGGGATGTTAAGCGATGTTCCTTCTGTATTGTCCATCTTCTCGGCAATATCCTTATCAGAATTGACCATTCCTTTAAGACGCAGTTCACCCTTAATCTTATCCTCTATCTCTTCCGCACTCTCATTTGTTGCAGATACAATCGGGTCGCTTATGTTGTAGTAGAATACTCCGGCAGGAAGCACATTTTTACCCGGACGCATCTTTGCCACAAGCTTCATCGCCGCTTCCATGTAGACCATAAGCTGGATATCAATTCCATAGTAGGTCTTTACTATGTTGAAATCCTTCTTTCCAGTCTTGTAATCAATAATCCTGACATACACATCTGTGTCGTTCTCACATATGTCCACGCGGTCAATTGTTCCGCTCATAAGCTGCTTTCTGTCTCCGTCTCCGACTTCCATATTAAACTTATGCTCGAATACAAATGGCACGAAATCACCACATTTTAACTGCTCACCCATTGCCCATATAGTACGGTCTGCAAGGTCTTCCATTCGCTTAATCATGAATGAATTACGGCTTGAATCCTTAAGGATACTGTTCTGGTATATGTCAGTAATTACAGCAACACTTCTTTTTACCATCTCGCGGCGTTTCTCCTCTGATATCAGATAGTACGACTCACCGTTTTTCTTGATTTCATCGCACACCTCACGGATAACCGCATGCAATACGACGCCGAAGTTTACCGGTGAAAATGTGAATTCTTCCCTTTCCTTTAAGTCAACTCCATACCTTAAGTAATACCTAAGCGGACACTCTGCAAAGTTCTCAAAAGAAGTTACGCTTCCGACAAGCCTTCCGCCTGTAAGTGAATCTATAATGTCCTCATCTACATTTGCAGCAGTTTCAGTCTGTTCATAGCTGTAAGCCGCATGTGGTATTGTTACATAAGAATTCTGCTGTGCTGTGTCTTTGTAAGATAACTTAAGGCACTGCGGAAACATTTTTCTCATGCTTCTTATAATATATGAAGGCATCAACGCCGCACCCTCGCTGTTTTTTACCGCATATGACATGTAAAGCTTCTCCGCACTCTTTGTCATAATAAGATACAGATAGAATCTCTGTGTAAATGCTTTCTCCCTCACGGAAGCTGACATAACTATTCCCTTATCCTCAAGATACTTCCTGTCGCTTTCTGACAGAACGCTTCTTGAATCAGCCTTCTTAGGTACATTGCCGTCATTGATTCCGACAAAGAACATGACCTTGATATTGTCAAGACGGGTTCTTTCTATATCTCCGATAACAACGCAGTCGTTGGTCTGCGGAATAAGTCCTATCTTAATCTCCTGAAATCCTGACGCAAGTATCTTGTTAAATTCTTTAATACCAACCTTCTCGCTTCCAAGAAGGGCATACATTTTATCTAATACTTCTATAACTTTCTTATATAACTGCGCATATTCATCACCAGTGTACTCGCTGTCATTAAGCACACTTACCTTCTGCTCCATATCTTCACGCACAAGGAATTCGTAAAGAGCCTTTACCATATCTGCAACATTAGATTCCTTTGACTTAAGCACTTCTTCCAATGGATCCAACATATCCGTTATCATTGTTCTTAGTGAATTAAGCTTCTCAAGGTCAGTATTATTGACTGTTCCCCTGAACTTTCTTATCCATGGTTCATGCCATTTTCCCCTGCCTCTGATTCCAACTGCAACACAGTAATTGTCTAACAGATCAATATCTTCGCGCTCCATTCCGCTCATTCCGGTTCTTAGGAATCCTAATATGCTGTCATAGCTGTAATTATTCTCTATTATTCCAAGTGCACCGTTAATTGCCGCAATAAATGGATTGTCCGTCACATGGCGCTTGTAATCTAAGAAATATGGTATATCGTTCTGCTTTAATATATTAGCCGCCAGTTTGCCGTAGCCATCCATGTCCGCAGTAACTATCGCAATCTCATTATATCTGTATCCGCACAGTCTTGTAAGTCTTATTATTTCTCCTGCTGCAAATGTTAATTCTTCCTTGGCAACAGCTCCCTCATATATAACTATGTTGTCAGTCTTCTGATTAAATCTTCCCGAATTGTTTCTGAAAAGATTCTGTTCCAGGAAATCCAGTTCTTCTGAATTCTTAAATCTTGAATTAACATTTACAATTACATTCTTTCCCGGTACTACTTTTCCTGCAATATACACAGGTTCAAGGACTTTCACATGTTCTTCATCGCATATCTTATAAAGCTTTGATACGCAGTCCTTACTCATGAAAAAAAGTTCTTCCCTGCCTCTTACTGAATTTTCACGCTCAGATGCATCAATTGTCAGAGAAACATATATCTTCGGACACATTGATAAAAGAATTGTCAGTAAATTATACTGAACCGGCGTAAATCCTGTGAATCCGTCAAATGCTATCTCGCAATTCTTTATTCTCTCTGACTCTGTAACCTTACTGCATAATTTATCCAGTATTTCTTCTTTAGTTATATAGTTTTTGTCTATGTACTCAGCAAACGCATTGTATACAAGTACGATATCATCAAGCTTATACTGAAGTGCTGCACTTCCCTCTGAATCACTGTATGCTGCACCTGCCGCATTCTGCATAACATCCGGCTTGATATCATACTGAAGCATTTCCGATATAACAGACTTCATCTCTGACACAAATCCTGTATTAGACAGATTACTTCCAAAATATTTTAATCTGTCCTTGTTCTGCTCCAAAACTCTTTTAATAATCAGATTCTTTCCTGTGTCGTCAAGAACTTCAAGATTGTCCTCGCCCACTTCCTCAAATACCTTATATGCAAGTCTTTCAAAACTCACAACATCTATATTAAGGATTCCCTTTCTTGGGTGCATGGACACCAGTCTTTTCTGAATTGCCATAGTGTACTGCTCTGGCACAACAACAATATAATTCCTGTCAGGATTCTTCATTGATTCTTCAATTATATGTGTATACAGATAGTGCGATTTACCCGCACCAGAGCTGCCTAGAATTAATTGTAATGACATGTGTTACTCCCCTAATCTTTCTATAATAGACTTTACCATCATTTGCTTTACCATAATGCACTTTTTCATATCATGTCTCATCATGGTTCGAAATCAACCGCTTCATATTCCACCGTATCTGAATAGTCCCACCATTCTCCCTGATAGCCTGTAAATCCGTTATTTTCCATAGCATTCTGTAGAATCATCACATTTTTCACAGCCTCTTCATCTTCTATATCAGAATAATCTCTATCTGCTTTTAGAGAGAAATCATCAAATTCTGTCGGCATTGATATAACACTTCCATCAGCAGCAACCATAGTTATATCTACTGTTCCTCCAAGATTATGCTTTTTCATTCCGTTAGCCGGATTTGCTACATAGTTAGGGTCCGGATATACTTCCCATAATTTCTGCTGTGCCTCAAATGGTCTGTATGCATCCCAAATCTTTAAGCTGTACCCATGCTGCTTCAATTCCTTTTGTACCTGTGCCAGTTTCTTAACAGTTCCATATCGGAGGTATGCTTCCGTGAAATCGTATATCTTTACCCCTGTAAAGTTATTCTCTGTTGCATATCTTAATTCCACATATATGTCCGGTATATATTTCTTAACAATTACATATTCGTCATCCTCTGGTTCTTTTTCAGTTGTAATCTCCTGTGTTATAATTTCCTGTGCTGCAGTCTCCTGTATGTTCACCATCTCTTTTTCTGATACATCATCCGTTGTGACATTTTTCTTTTGTCCACACGCTGTCATGCCTGCCGATATAATCACTATTACTGCAAATGTTTTGATAAATTTACTGTTCATAATCATTCACCTCTTCATAAACCTACCATTTCATCATATTTAACAATTTAGTAGGTTTTTCAAGCTATGCATTAATTTAATGTGCCATTTTACACTATCCAATACATTTGTATTTAATATACCACATTTTAATCATAATCTCCCACTCCATACCATATATTTTGTAATAATGAATATGAAGGGCAGGTTTCTTTGTGATGAGTCAGACTAAAATTGTTGTTATTCCATTTAAAAAGCTCCTTATTGGAGCGGTTATCGCTGCTATTATAATAGCTTTTATTATATTCGCTGTTATCCGTCTTGGCAGCAATAGTTCTGATAATTTCAGGAATACTACTAAACCTAAGAGCAGCACTGTAAATGCTTCTGCTTCTTCTAATATTGAGACACCCCTTGATAATGCCGACGCTCCTAAATTCTGCCCCGGAGTATATACCGCCTCTATTCTGTTAGACGGCAACCCCGTTGATATCCAGGTCACAGTTGATTCCTCTAACATTAACAGCATTGAGCTTGTTAATCTTTCTGAATCAATCACAACTATGTACCCTAAGCTCACAACTTCATTTGATGAAGTTGCTGCTAAAGTCATGGAAGCCGGCACAACCAACATAACCTATGATTCAGCCAACAGATATACATATTCCGTCTTTATAGAAGCAATAAGCGCAGCCCTTAAAAAGGCTGCGCCATGATTAATATCTTAATATTTTCTGTCTTGTACCCCACATGCCTGCTAAATCCGTCTGCCACTACTTAGAATAAGTCACAGCCTCACTATTCTCATCATAATCAAACATGCCATCATTCTTCTCTTCAAGTGCCTTGATGATGTGATATGTATATTCATTATATGGTGTAGCAATTCCAAGTTCTTTTCCCATACGCATCATTGCGCCGGAGAACATATCTATCTCTGTGTGTCTGCCAGCGTCAATATCCTGCAGTGTTGAATATCTTGCTGTTGGCGGAACAGCGCTTCCTCGGCTTGAGTTATCTGCACACCTGCTCATATCAATGCCTTTGGCAAGAGCTACTGCTTCAACCTCCTTACGTAATCCTTCGCTGATTGCTTTCATATGCTCACTGTCAGTATAACAGCCAACACCTGCTCCAATAATAGCCTGTGGAAGATTGTTACAGATATTAAGTCTATACTTGCTCCATATCTCTTCTTTGATATGTTCAGTCACTCTGTAATTAAGTCCTGTTCCATCAAATAAATCTCTTATTGCCGCAACTCTCTCACTCTCAAATGGTGCATTTTCCTCTCCATATATAATGCCTATTGTAGTCTCAGGATTGAACACATATTCCTTACCTTCGCGGTGTGACGCCACCTTTATAAGTGAATAAATGATATGTGATTTATCTATCTTGGTAGATATTATCTCTTCACTGTCAACACCATTCATAAGACTCATGACAATTGTATTCTCACCGACGGCTTCCCTAATATCATCTAATGCACCTGCAAGTGCGCCGTATTTTAATGATACAACAAGAAGGTCAACACCTTTTGCTTCCTCTGGGGTCAATACCTCCGGGTGGTATGTCTTTCCATTAATCAGACAGCCTTCTGCCTTAAGTCTTTCCGCTCTTTCGCCCTTTGCAATAACGCTTAAACTTATATCCTTCTTTTCTGAAAGTCCCCATATAACATAAGAGCCGACTGCTCCTGCTCCAAGTACTGCCACTGAATGTATCTTCATATACATTTTCCTCTCAATCTTTGTAATTTCTTCAAATATATATACACTTCAATTCTTTCCGCGTCAAATGCTTTTATCTTCCTACAATATCGCCCTCTTCAAAATCGTAAGTCAGCTTCTTTCCATATGCCATGACATATGCAGCACATTTCTGCTCATAGTCTGTGTGCTGCATTCTTAAACTTGCTGTTCTTTCATCAAGCTGTCTGTCCGGATATATTACTGGCAGGACATGTACCCTGAATGTGTGCAAATGTGTACTTTTAACCTGCTGTTCAACAAACAGCGAAATCACCGGCACATTAAACTTTACCGCATACAGATATGCACCTCTTTTGCATGGGCGGGGCTTCCGATAATTAAGCCACATTTCCTGCTCAGGATATATAAGCACAAGTTTGTTTTCATCAAGTGCATTCTCAATCTGATTAGGAAACTCCGTCTCCATAAACCATTTCAGGCTGCTTACGGGCATTGTGTCGGCATATTTTTGCATATACCCGACAAAACCTTTCATTGCAAGGTTAGTATCCTGATTAACAATACTCATTCTTCTGAATCCAGCTTTTCTCATTGCAAACCTGACAATTGCAGGGTCTAACGGGCTGAAATGATTGCATGTTACAATCGCAGGACCTCTGATTCCAGAAAGATTCTCAAGTCCGTCAACTTGTGTTATAAGCCCCACCGCAGAAGTCCCGGCATGAAATATAGCTTCTGCAATATATTTCTTCACACAAAAACCATATGCTGTGCGGTAATCAATATAATGTCTTAGTAATGCTTCTTTATCTTCGCGTAACAGCTTAGGGTCTCCCGGCTCAACCTTTGAATTCAACTGCTTAAGGCTTACAGCCGTCCTAATATTTTCATAGACCTGCTCCCTATCACCAATCATATCTCCTCCGACATAATTTATTTTGCAGCATCACTGCTATCCTTCACGAAACCACTATCCACAACAAATCTGCTTCCCACAACATCTGAAAACTTAACCCCATCACCGTCCGCAATATTCTCAGCCCTTGCAAGAAGCTTCTTTAAATTCTCACGATCAGCTTTCCTTTCATTATCCCCATACTGCTTGCGCTGTTTAATCAGCAACGGATAAAATCCCGACTCCGCCGCATACTGCCAGAAATACTCCTCATACGGAATCTCGCTGTAATGCCACGGCTTGTCAAACAGGTTATAATGTATCAGCTTCGGTCTTGCTATATACTCCCCGCCCTTGTTAGGCATAACATTCCATTCCTTATCAAGAAAATATATTTCTTTTGCACACATAGCATTAATATAATCCTGGTCAGGTGCAACACTGTCAAAGTGATATTCAGCCATAAGCTTTAAGAATCTGTCTGCCAGATGAGCCTGTCTTATCTTATCAAGGTTCATAAGAAGCACTCCTGAATTGACATATTCATTCCGCTCTATTCCCACTACATTTTCAATGTAATGAGCCAGTATTGTATTATTTCCTGCAAATGTATCTCTTACTGCACCAAACATTGTATCTCCCATATCAACTGAATAAAGCTTTGCAATGTCATCATTTATTACGGTATCAGAGTCAATATACACAGCTTTATTAAGCTCTGGAAAAAGCTCTGCAATAAATAACCTGAAATATATCGTCAGTGTAAACTCGCCTGAATAAAGCCTGTTTTCCTGCCTGTCAGTAACTGTCTGTCCAAAGCTTTCAGAATATTCGTACATTTTCTTTCTTATATCAACGAATTCAATATCTATGTTTTCATAATCCTTTATCACATTACGAAGCTGAATCATCGTAATATTCTTCACATTATCGCACATAACAATTATGCGGTAACGCTCATCACAAGCCACATGTACAGCCAGTGATTTAAGGCACACTGCCAGATATGGTGCGTACTGTTCATTAATCGAGAAAAACACAGGAATACGTGAAACTGCCATGTACTCTTCATGCTCCCTGTTATAAGAATTCAGAAGCTCATCATATTCATGAAGCCCAAGTATATTATGCATTTTATCAATCTCCCACGGCTTGACTGAAACAGTCCTTATCACCGGAAACACCCGGAAGGTAGTTGTAAAATGCTGAAAAACAGTGTTGTCATGCAGCCTCCTCTGGTCATTAAACTTTCGTCCGCACAGATTAACTCTTGTTGCAAATGTATTAACAGCCGTCTGGTCAGGCATAAACATTTCCTTTCTTATGCACTGTTCACGACATTTTTCCAGAAGCCCGTTCTGTCTTATCATCCTCATATTCATAAGCATTACTCCGGAATTAATGTAGCCATCACCGAAAAGCCATCTGCCATAATAATCAGAAACTCCCGCAATCTCTATGCCATCCATATTCTGATAATAAAAATCCCTAAAATCTTTTCTGCACAACACATCAGTATCCAGATAAAGAACTCTATCCTTAATATCTGTCTTATCAGCAAAAAGGCGCAGCATACAGCACGCAGTAAATCTGCTCTGCATATTTGCCTCCGGCAGCTCCTCAACAAAATATCTTGTAACATCAACAAGAAAGATATTTACTTTAATGTCCGATTTATTCAATTTTTCTTTCAGATATTTTGCAAATGCTTTATCAACCGGCTTGTAATTAATACCTTTTTCCCTGTAATCAACCGTGAGAATATATATATTTAACGGTTCATCCACATTTTTAATAAGTGACATTGATGATAAAAGAATCCCCTTCTGCATTGGTTTATCACCACAATACAATATGTTCATAAATACATACCCTTTCTTAATTTATTAAATATGTCTGATTTATCCTCTCTGTATTGATTTTCCCCAGTTTCTTAAGTAAAATACATATGAGTTTTAAACGATAATTAAAGAATTGAGGAACGTTATGATATTTAAGATTTTCAAAAGAGATTTGAAAGGTCTTAGCAGGAATATTCTGGCTTTAGCCATTGCACTTGGTCTGTGCCTTATTCCATCGCTTTACGCATGGTTTAACATATATTCCAACTGGGATCCTTACGCAAACACTGCGTCTGTCCAGATTGCTATTGTTTCTGAAGATGAAGGTTACTCTGAATCTGATGATTCCACTATCAATATGGGAGCGCAGATTGTTGAACAGCTTCATTCTAATGATAAATTAGGCTGGCGTTTTCCGGAAACTAAAGATGAAGCCATGAATAAACTGAATGCCGGGAAGTACTATGCCGTTATCGTTGTTGGTGAGGACTTTTCCCGAAGCCTGTATGACTTCCTTGACAATGGTCTTAATCCTCCAACAGTTACATACTATGAGAATTCCAAGAAAAATGCTGTTGCTTCCAAGATTACAGATACAGGAAAAAGCACTCTTCAGAACACTATCAACTCAGAATTCATTGATGTGTGTGTTAAAACAATTATGCAGGGACTTAACGAAATAGCTGAAAATGATCCTTCGATTATTGAAAAGACAGTTAAGGATTTACAGAGTGTATCTGCCAATATTAATTCTTACGATACCATGATTGACATGTTTATTAAGAGCAATTCAGACCTTGCAGATAATCTTGCAAAGCTTCAGGAGATTCTTCCACAGATTAAAGATGTTCTTACCGGAACAACTGATGTTGCTGATATTGCCAATAAATCTCTTGATAATGTCACAGACGATATTGCAAACCAGATTGATGCGCAGCTTAAAGCTATGAATGAACTAACTGATAGTGCACTTGATTCTCTTGATAAAGCTGTGCAGCTTTCAATAACTGATGTCGGACAGGCTGGTGTAGAGCTTAGCAAAGCCAATAAACAGTTAAAGGAACTTATAGACCAGAATAAGGTACTTGAAGATGCCATTGATTCTCTTAGTAAAGTAGATGGCATTGACCCGGTCGTTATCACAGCCTTAAAGTCAGCTCTTGCTTCTGTTAATGCTATGGAGAATATCGCATATAATCTTGTACAGCAGTGTGCAGACATTCTTACTGATTCACCTGAAACACTTCAGGCAAAATACCAGTTATTAAAGTCTGTTGTTGAACAGTGCCGTGCAGAACTACAGAAAAGCCAGACAATTATGCAGACTATAATAAGAACTAATGTTAACCTTCTTAAGGCTTCCATTAAGAATGCCGTAAGCAGTCTGGCTGCTAATATAAGCAGTGCAGGAGACAGTATTAATGGAATCTCGCAGATGCTTCTTGGAGTGAGTGATATATCAGTAAATATTAATACAACTCTGGAAAGCACACAAACATTACTTGATTCTCTCAATAAAAGACTTGATACCATATCCGGTTCAATAGGAGATATAAGTTCATCTTCTACATATAAGTTAATAATGGATTTCATCAACTCAGATGCACAGTCAATAGCATCATTCCTGTCAGAACCGGTACAGGTAGAAGAAATCTACGTCTATATGCAGACTAACTATGGAACAAGTGTTACACCTTTCTATACAACACTTGCACTCTGGGTTGGTGGAATTGTTTTAGTTGCCCTTATGAAAGTAAAGGTGGACTACGAAGATGACGAATTCAAAGATGCCACAGAGCACCAGAAATATATAGGCCGTGCACTTCTCTTTCTTGCGATGGGACAGTTACAGGCTCTTGTAGTAGTTCTTGGTGATTTATACATTTTAAAAATCGACTGCACCCACCCGTTCATGCTGTGGCTTGCAGCCGCAATAGCAAGCTTTGTATTTACTTTATTCATATATACACTTGTTCTTACATTTGGCGATTTGGGGAAAGCTATTGCTGTAGTAATGATTGTGTTACAGATTGCTGGTTCAGGCGGAACTTATCCAATAGAACTTCTTCCTGAATTCTTCCAGAATGTATACCTTTACTTCCCATTCCCTTACGCAATTAATGCGATGAGGGAGGCAATAAGCGGATTATACCAGTGTGATTACGCTGTATTTCTTGTGAAATTATGCGCTTATGCTGTTATTTCCCTTATTCTGGGACTTGGAATCAGGAAGTCACTTCTTGAAGTACGCGAGTTCTTCGAACGCCGTATGAAAGAAACACATTTTATGTAAAGGAGAAATGAATTTATGCAAAATGATGATTTTAATATAAATGTTGTTATTGCGGAAATCACAGCGTTTGCAGAAAATATGCACGCTAAGAACCAGCACAAGAAAAAGGTCTGCTTAAGATGTATGATGATAATTCCTTTAGTATTCATGGTACTTATGTTTACCATGGATACAGCTAAGGTTGTTTATCTGCTTCTTTGGGTAATCTCACTTTTTATATTCTGTGCTTATCTTATAGTTATTGATTATATTGATGACAAGCTCGCAAGAAAGCTCAATGAGCTCAATATTGAGATTAAGGAAAAACAGGCTGATACTTCTCTTACAGACAGTATCAAAGCATTTTTAAGTGAGGTACAGTTATGAAAAATATATTTAAGATTATACGGGCTGACCTTCGCCATATAAAAACAAATGTAATTGCACTATGCGTAATTATCGGTCTTACCGTTATTCCTGCATTGTATTCGTGGTTTAATATCCTGTCAAACTGGGATCCATATGGACAGGCTTCCACAAGCAGGATTAAAGTTGCCGTTGTATCTGTTGACAAAGGTACTTCTCTTGAAGGAACGGAGCTTAATGTCGGTGACACCATAATTGATGCACTTAAAACTAATAACACTATCGGTTGGCAGTTTGTTGCTTCATCAGATGAAGCAATCGAAGGCGTATACAGCGGTGAGTATTATGCAGCCCTCGTTGTTCCAGAGAATTTTTCCAAGAATCTTATAAGCTTCTTAAGTGATTCCATGGAACATCCTCAGTTAAAATATTACTGTAACCAGAAAGCAAACGCTATTGCACCTAAGATAACAGACAAGGCTAAAACAGCAGTTCAGCAGCAGGTAAACCAGACATTTATAGATACAATCGTATCTACGATTGCCGGTACTGGCGACTCAGTTATCAAAGATGCAGATAAAGAAACCGGTTCTCTTATGGATGCAGTTATTAACAGACTTACATCCGCAAGGACTACACTTTCAACATACGATGTAATTCTTAATTCAATGCTTGCAATTACTGACCTTACATCATCAATAAGCATCAGTTCAAACAGTGCTGCACCGCAAGTTTATACACAATTACAGTTACAGCAGCAGCAGTTAATAACCTTACAGGCACTTGTAAATGGTAATTCCGCTGAATCTTTAAATGAATTATCATCTGCTCTTTCAAACCAGATGTCCCAGATTCAAAGCATTATGAGTTCATTAACAAAGCTTTATTCTGACATGAACATGGATGTTGCAGACCTGTCTGCTGCAATTAAGCTTACATCGGGCTCACTCACTCAGACTAAAGAGCTTCTCAGTGACCTCGAGACAAAGCTTGATAACGCAATTAATACATTAAACACAATCACTGAACAGGATACATATGGTTTATTATCAGAGATGTTAAATGCAGATGCCAATACTTTGGGAGATTTTCTCTCTGCACCTGTAAATATAACAACAGAGCAGGTATATGCTGTTAAAAGCTATGGAACAAGCGCTTCACCATTCTACACAATACTTGCACTGTGGTTTGGTGGACTTATACTTGTTGCTATTATGCACACACCTGTGCATCCTGCTCCGGACATTCCAGCAGATGCAAAGAGATATGAAAAATTCTTCGGAAGGTATTTTATCTTCTTTGCAGTAGGACAGCTTCAGGCACTGCTTATAACACTTGGAAATCTTCTCTACATTGGAATCCAGTGTTACCACCCATTCCTTTACTGGGTTGCATGTGCATTCTCAAGCCTCGTATTCACCTTCTTTATGTACAGCCTTACTGTTGCATTTGGAAATATCGGTGAAGCACTTGGAATTGTCCTGCTCGTTATACAGGTCGCCGGCTCAGGCGGTACATTCCCTATAGAAGTACTACCTAACGCCTACCAGGTAATATACCGTTTCCTGCTCTTCCCATATTCAATGGACGCATTAAGAGAATGCATAGCAGGAATGTACCGATACGATTACATTAAGAACCTCGCATTTCTTTCAATATATATAGTTGTTTCGCTGATTATCGGATTGTTCTTACAGAAACCATTTGAGAAGCTGAATCATATGATTGAGAGAAGTAAGGAGAAGTCGGGGGTTATGTTGTAGGAAGTTGCTCCCCTAAAGCACGCCCAGCCGTGTATATTAGTAAAATCAAAACACGCTTCCGCTCGGATTCCGACGCAGCGGTACTAGGTTCGCTGGGATTTGCTACCACTTTGTGGCAGCTTTCCCAGCTTACCAAGTGCCGGCGTCTTCATACGGTTTTGATTTTACTAATATACACGGCTGGGCTTTTCTTTACCGGACAACTGCTCCGCCCCGCCTTTGGCAAGGTTGGGGCGGGAGAGATATTCTCATCTCCTATGTAGAAAAACTCCCGGAAGTTTGGAGGCAGGTGGTTTGTGGGGTGCGGTATTCCGACTGTAAACTGTGCGCATAATAAAAGCATTGAGTCATAAGTAAACCAAAGCGTACACACGCCATGGATGGCGTGTGAGATGTCTCGCACATGGATGTGCGTAGACATCGTTAGCGGATGGTATAATTACCTAAACACTCAATGCTTATTATTATGCAGTGCAGTTTACCGGAGGGATTCCACACCCCACAACCACCCGCCTCCCACTCCCGGGAGTCACTTTTTCTAGAATAACCCAGTTATTACCCCATCATCATTAACATCTATATTATATGCCGCTGGTGATTTTGAAAGTCCTGGCATTGTCATTACTGAACCTGTAAGCACTACTATGAAGCCTGCACCGGCTGATACATATGCTTCTCTTACATTCATCTCATAACCTTCCGGACGACCTAGTAATGTAGGATCATCTGAAAGTGAATACTGTGTCTTAGCCATACAGATTGGAAGATTACCAAATCCTAACTGTTCAAGCTGTGCAATCTGCTTATTAGCTGCTGCTGAATAATTAACACTTCCTGCGCCATATATTTCTTTGGCAATTGTCTCAATCTTTGCTTTAACCGGCTGGTCTGTCTCATACAGACAATGGAAATTGCTCTTCTTTGTCTCAAGTGTCTTAAGAACCTTTTCTGCAAGCTCAATTCCGCCTTCTCCACCCTTTTCCCATACTTTGGCAAGGGCGAATTCACAGCCTTTATCTTCACAGAACTTCTGTATATAATCTAATTCTGCCTGTGTATCTGATACAAATGCATTAAGTGTAACAACTACAGGTACTCCGTATTTATGAAGATTCTCGATGTGCTTTTCAAGGTTTACGATTCCCTTCTTTAATGCATCAAGATTCTCTGCTGATAATTCTGTCTTAGGTACTCCACCGTTGTACTTAAGTGCTCTTACTGTTGCTACTAATACAACTGCATCTGGCTTTAAGCCTGACTTACGGCACTTTATATCGAAGAATTTCTCTGCACCTAAATCTGCTCCAAATCCTGCCTCTGTGATAACATAATCTGCCATCTTGAGTGCAGTCTTAGTTGCTCTTACTGAATTACAGCCATGTGCGATATTAGCAAATGGTCCACCATGTACTAATGCTGGAGTATGCTCAAGTGTCTGGATAAGGTTAGGCTTTAATGCATCCTTTAACAAAGCTGCCATGGAACCTACTGCCTTGATATCTGCAGCAGTAACAGGCTGTCCCTGATAATTGTAAGCAACTACCATCTTGCCGAGTCTTTCCTTTAAATCTTTCATATCTGTTGCAAGACATAATACTGCCATAATCTCTGACGCAACTGTGATAACAAAATGATCCTCTCTTACAGTTCCATCAACCTTAGAACCAAGACCTACAACTATATTTCTAAGAACACGGTCGTTCATATCCATACATCTTTTCCATGTAACACATCTTGGGTCAATTCCAAGTTCGTTGCCCTGCTGTATATGGTTATCAAGAAGTGCCGCACATAAGTTATTAGCTGATGTGATTGCATGGAAATCGCCTGTAAAATGCAGATTAAGCTCTTCCATAGGAACAACCTGTGCATATCCACCACCTGCTGCTCCACCTTTGATACCGAAACATGGACCAAGTGATGGCTCACGAAGTGCTATAATTGCCTTCTTGCCAAGCTTTCCAAATGCTTCTCCAAGCCCTACAGTAATTGTTGTCTTTCCCTCTCCTGCCGGAGTTGGATTAATGGCTGTAACAAGAATTAACTTTCCATCTTCATTGTCTTTGACACTGTTGATGTACTCATCTGATATCTTAGCCTTATACTTTCCGTATAATTCAAGATCATCCTCGCTTATGCCGCATCTGGCTGCAACATTCTTAATTGGCTCCATTACTGCTTCCTGTGCAATTTCAATGTCTGTCTTCATAATGTTTCTCTCCTTTGCTTTAGCCTTTTCGTGCCTTGCAATCCCGCCTTATCAAGATTCCTAAGAAGATTCCCTTCCTAATATATCTTTACATAAAAACAAGAGGCTACAGGCGCACTTTAATACACCTATGCCTCTGTTAAAAACCTGAAAGATTCTCCCCAAGCAAATCAGCCTCAATATTCCTCATCCCTCTGCTTAGAAATTGCTTCTTCGGTGCTGTATCTACACAGCTCTCCAGAGTTCCGTCCATAACCGGTCCTTTTGCCTGAGAGTTTTCGCTGTCACCTTCGGCGCTGCATTTTTAAACAGTCTCTCCCGATTATATCTTCCGGATAATACCTTAATAATATGGAAAAAGCGTCTTGCTTTATCTGCAAAACGCCTTTGTTTTCAACAATAATATATAAATTGACAGAGTTTGTCAATAAGCAACATTTAACAAAATTATTTATTATATTAGGAAATAACAGTATTCAATTGAAAAAAATGTTGTTTTATGTTAAAATTTGTCTTAATTTTTTATAAAAAGGGAGAATACATAATATGTTTAGTAAAATCAATACTATTCTCGACACTATTGACGCATATGTCTGGGGAATCCCACTCATTGTCCTTATACTTTCAGTTGGTCTGTTTCTTACTATCAGACTTAAGGGTGTTCAGTTTACTAATCTTGGTCGTGCTTTTAAGTACATTTTCAAAGACGAAACTGATGGAAAGCACGGTGAAGTGAGCAGTTTCGCAGCACTATGTACAGCACTTTCAGCAACAATTGGTACAGGTAATATCGTAGGTGTTGCTACTGCTATTGTCTCAGGCGGTCCTGGTGCATTATTCTGGATGTGGCTTGCTGCCTTAGTTGGTACTGCTACCAAGTACGCAGAATGTCTTTTAGCAGTTAAGTTCAGACAGGTTGACGAAGATGGTCATGTTGTTGGTGGTCCTTTTAACTATATTGAACATGGTATGGGACCTAAGTGGAAATGGCTTGCCAAGATATTTGCTTTCTTTGGTATAGGCGTTGGTCTTTTAGGAATTGGTACATTTACACAGGTAAACGGAATCTCTTCTGCTGTTAATAATTTCTTTGATCCTAACAACGCATGGACTGTTTCATTATTTGGAAGAACATATTCATGGACTGTAGTTATAAGCTGTCTTATCCTTACATTCTGTGTTGCTCTTGTTCTTATTGGTGGAATCCAGAGAATTTCTAAGGTTGCTCAGGTTATTGTTCCTTTCATGGCTGCAACATATTTTTTAGCAGGTATTCTTATTATTTTATTTAATATTACAGATGTTCCTGCTGCCATCCTTACAATTGTGCAGAGTGCATTTGGTCTTAAGGCCGCTGCTGGTGGTGCCCTTGGTGCCATGGTTGTAGCTATGCAGAAGGGTATTGCAAGAGGTATCTTCTCTAATGAGGCAGGTCTTGGTAGTGCACCTATTGCTGCTGCTGCCGCCCGTACCAATGAACCTGTACGTCAGGGTCTTGTCTCTATGACAGGTACTTTTATTGATACTATTATCATCTGTTCAATTACAGGTATTGCAATTGTTCTTACAGGAGCTTACGATATGGGGCTTGAAGGTGTTGCAGTAACAACTAAAGCATTTCAGTTAGGACTTCCATTCCCTGATGGAGTTGCTTCATTTATTCTTATGTTATGCCTCGTATTCTTTGCATTTACAACTATTCTTGGCTGGGACTACTATTCTGAGCGCTGCCTTGAATACCTTACTAATGGTAAGAAGAAATGTATCAAGGCATACAGATGGGTATATATCCTCTGCGTATTCATCGGTCCTTATATGACAGTATCTGCGGTATGGACAATTGCAGATATATTTAATGGTCTGATGGCTATTCCTAACCTTATTGCACTCGTTGCTTTAAACGGTGTGGTTGCTAAAGAAACTAAAGATTATCTTGACAGAATTAAGAAAAAAGAAATTGATTAATTAAGCATTAACTGCTTATGCGTATAATAAGCCCCACTCCGGATTAGTCCGGAATGGGGCTTATCTTACGCATTATCTTCCTCTATCATACATTTTTATAAAGAAATTCAATGTAATAATATAACACGTTTGACCGATATATAATGTAGAAGTAACATTTTGAAATAAGGTCCAAGGAGGGATTATTGCAGCAAATGGAGTTATTCGCAATTCAAAAGTGTACCCAGTCCAGACTATCAGTAATCTCAAAGGAGTAGGACAAGATAATACCAGTGCAGAACACGGTAACAGTGGACAGTCTCACAGACAGACAATAACTATCAGAGTTAATCCTGAGACTTATGCTGATGCACCAGCCGATTGTTATACAGTTACCTATAACCGTAACAGTCAGCTTCAGGCATTTTATTATTGCCCTCGCCATGAGTATACTTACTAATAATGGACGAAGAAAAACACCTCTTAATCAGAATGTATATTGCTGATTAAGAGGTGTTTTCTTATGCTCTGCGCTTCAGCTTTATATATATGAGTTGCAATATTATTGTGCACGCAATGCCAACTGAAACATAAGATATTAAATCCGTATTGACATATGTCGGGTTAAGACTTGCTGTTCTGCCAAGAAATCTGTTACTGAATAACGTTCAAGACTCTGATTTAGTAGCATATATTGGATAAATTCACTATAATGTTGTTAAACATTTCCTATAAGAATATCTATATTTCAAGATTTATAGGCATATTATTATTGATGAAGAAGTGTCTTGTCTGATTTTTTGTCATGATACCTATAGGTAGTCGTATATTCTGACAGCTTATAGGTATTTTCTATACATTCTTCTCTCGAATCAGACATTATCCTTGCCAGAAAGCTAAAGATTGCCTATAGATAATGTGGTTTTCCATCATTTATAGGTATTTACAATGAAATCTGCGCTTTATGAGCAGAAATCCTAATATTTCTGCCTATAAGCAATAGAAATAATATCTTCTTATAGGTTCTGCTCTATATTCTGCGACCATGTTGCTGTCAGATGCAAATGTATTGCCTGGTTGGACGATACACTATTTTGCCCCATCATTTATGTTCATATTTTTTCGTAGTAGATGATAACATTTTTATCCACCGATATAATATTCTCCGAAACCATGTGATTTTTGTGTAAAGAAAAAAGCACCATGTTTCAGGTGCTAATCTTCATAATGGAACTTGCAGGAATATATTATCAGATTTTGGTTCATGTACATATTATACGTAAGTCTGTGTTCGTCTGTGATTCTTCTACTGCACATCTTCCTATGCTTTAATGGTTTCTAAAGGAATAATCATAGGTAATAATATATTTTCTTCTAAATCATCAATCCGTATCCATATACTTTAAGATATGTCTCACGCCTTCTTCCCACCAACTCCATTGATATACATCAGCGGTATTCCGAAGAATGCCATTCCTCCCACAATATTACCTATTGTAACAGGAATAAGATTATTAAATATAAAATTCGGTATATTCAATGTACCAAGCTGCTGCGCTGTATAACCATATTGCTCCATAGCATCTTTCACATATAACGGATTAAGTTTTGCTATCATCCCTGCAGGTACATAATACATATTAGCAACACAGTGCTCATAACCGCTTACAACAAAAAGCAGTATTATAAAAAAACAGCATAACAGTTTTCCGGTTACATCCTTTGCACGTGCCGCAAGCATAACTGCTGCGCACACAAGTATATTACATAATATTCCCGATGCAAGCGCTGTTGTAAAATCAAGATTACATTTTCCAAGTGCTACTTTAATTGTATATGCACCAAGTATTCCCGATGAATAATTATACTGCCCACTTACATAATCAATACATGTAAGCATTAACGAGCCAAGAAGATTGCCAAAATATACTACGACAAGCATTCGTATAAGCTTAAGTGCTGTATGTTTCTTCTGTACGGTTGCCATAATTGCCAGACAATCTCCCGTGAAAAGCTCAGCACCTGTCATAACAACCATCATAAGTCCCATTGGGAATACAACTCCTGCAACCAGACGTGCAATTCCTACATTGACGATATCATGTGCTGCCACACTGCTTCCGGCTGCGCCAAATGCAATCATCATTCCTGCAAGTATGGCTTTCATAAAAAGCTTGTATGCTGGACAGTCAACCTTCCCAACACAACCTTCCACGTAATTCTCTATCGCTTCTTTCATAGATAACATCTTTAGTTCCTCCCTGATTGTGTATTTTGTTAATTCCAATCACTTTATTTGTGTATACAAAATACATCTTGCATATTATAGCAAGCTGAATATTTATTTACAAGTATCTTATAAAGAACAATTCTACATGCTTCGGCACCCATTATCCCTGCACGACAAAAAGCACCTGCCAGAATGCTATTCACAAGCATTCTGGCAGGTGCAAACCCATATATGTATCATAAATTCTACTTTCCAGATGTTGCCTTAAGTCTTGCCATAGCTCTTGCAAGTGCTGCTCTTGAGTGATAATACTCATGGATACTCTGCTTCTGGCGAAGTCTCTCCTCAGCCCTCTGCTTAGCTTCCTCTGCTCTTCTTACATCGATTTCCTCAGGCTTTTCTGCTGTCTCAACAAGAAGAGTTACACGGTTGTTAACGATTTCAACAAATCCCATTCCAACAACAGCATGAATCCACTCGTCGCTGCCCTCTGGCTGGAACTTCATCTGACCTTCATCAATTGCAATAACCATATCTTCATGATGGGCAAGAATTTCCTTCTGTCCATCGAACTCAGGCACAATCAGAGAACGGCATTTGCCAGCGAAAAACACCCGGTTAGCTGATATTACTTTTAAATAAAATGAACTTGTAGCCATTAGTTTTTCCTTTCTGGCAGGATGTTACTGCATCTTCTCAGCCTTTTTAATAACATCATCTATAGTTCCTACATTGAAAAATGCGTTCTCAGGATATTCGTCCATCTCACCATCAATAATTGCCTTGAAACCTCTTATAGTCTCCTTTAATGGAACATATACACCAGGAATACCTGTGAAGTTCTCAGCAACATGGAATGGCTGTGATAAGAATTTCTGAATCTTTCTTGCTCTGAATACTGTAACCTTATCTTCATCTGCAAGCTCTTCCATACCAAGAATAGCAATGATATCCTGTAATTCCTTGTACTTCTGGAGGATTTCCTGAACCTTTCTTGCTACCTCATAATGCTCCTCACCTACAATGTCCGGCTCAAGAATTCTTGATGTAGAATCAAGAGGGTCTACTGCCGGGTAGATACCCTGTTCAACTATCTTTCTTGAAAGAACTGTAGTTGCATCAAGATGTGCAAATGTTGTTGCAGGTGCAGGGTCAGTAAGGTCATCGGCAGGTACATATACTGCCTGTACTGATGTTACAGAACCATTCTTTGTAGAAGCAATTCTCTCCTGTAATTCACCCATCTCAGTTGCAAGTGTTGGCTGATAACCTACGGCTGAAGGCATACGTCCAAGAAGTGCTGAAACCTCTGAACCAGCCTGTGTGAAACGGAATATGTTATCAATGAATAAAAGCACATTCTGATGCTTCTCATCACGGAAATATTCAGCCATTGTAAGTCCTGTCTCAGCAACACGCATACGTGCTCCAGGTGGTTCATTCATCTGACCAAACACCAGGGCAGTTTTCTCAAGAACGCCCGACTCTTTCATTTCTGTCCATAGGTCGTTACCTTCTCTTGATCTTTCTCCTACACCTGTGAATATTGAATATCCACCATGCTCTGTTGCAATATTGCTGATAAGTTCCTGAATAAGAACTGTCTTACCAACTCCGGCACCACCAAACAGACCAATCTTACCACCCTTTGCATAAGGTGCCAAAAGGTCAATTACCTTGATACCTGTCTCAAGAATCTCTTCTGCAGGATTCTGTTCTTCAAATGTTGGAGGTTCTCTGTGGATTTCCCACTTTTCCTCCGCATCTGGCTGTTCTTTGCCATCAATAGCCTCTCCTAATACATTAAAGAGACGGCCAAGAGTTTTCTCTCCAACAGGAGTCTTAATGCCGCTGCCTGTAGCTGTTACTTCCATGTCTCTGCAAAGACCTTCACTGGAAGCAAGCATAATACAACGGACTGTATCGTTACCGATATGCTGTGCAACTTCCATTACACATTTTTTATCACCATTATTAACTTCAAGTGCGTCCCTGATTGCCGGAAGGTTCTCATCTTCGAACGCTACATCGACAACAGGTCCCATTACCTGTATAATCTTTCCTTTATTACTCATATTATCTCCTATCCGTCGCATTATTTCTTTCGTTTCTTCTTCTGCGACTTCGCACCAGCGATAACCTCAGTTATTTCCTGTGTGATTGAAGCCTGTCTGGCTCTGTTATACTGTATATCAAGGTCGTGCAGCATATCCTTTGCACTCTTTGATGCAGCCTCCATCGCCATCATACGGGCATTCTGTTCGCAGGAGAATGACTCTACCAAAGCTCCGTATACGAAACCAACTATATAATCAGGAACAATTCTGTCCATAACTACTTCTGGGGAAGGTTTTAATGCAAGTTCCTCTCTTTTGAAATCAACCGGTATCTGGATATTGAAATCTGCCTTCTTAAGAGGAAGAAGCTGTTCAATCTGTGTTTCCTCCTGAATAGCATTAATCATACTTGTGTATATGATATACACCTCATCAAGTTCACCTTTTCTGTACAGTTCTATTATTTCTTCTGAAATATTTCTTGCTCTGTTAAGAGTAGGATTCTGAACTGTATAGTGGAACTGCTTCTCAATCTCAATACCGCGCTGTTCAAAATAATGTCGTCCAAGTTCTCCTAATACGAATAATGAATGATTAGGATTCTTTTCAAGCTGCTCCTGTGCAATCTTTAAAACATTATGGTTATATGAACCTGCAAGTCCCTTATCAGCAGTAATAACTATGTAGCCTACCTTTTTATCCGCTGCGTCTTTATCCTCATTTGTCTTAAAATATATACTGCTTATATCAGGTATATGTCTTAAGATTCGGCTCATTTCTGACTGCAGAGTGAAAAAGTATGGTTCCGTGTCTGAAAGCATTTTCTTAGATTTCTTAAGCTTGGAAGAAGAAATCATATACATGGCATTAGTAATCTTTAATGTATCATTGATACTTTTTATTCGATCCTGAATTTCCTTTGTGTTTGCCATATCTATACGCTTACCTTTCTTTTAGCACACATGCATTATGCAAATTCTTTTACTGCTTCCAGAATATTCTTAACCAGCTCATCATTAATCTCTTTCTTATCTTCAATCTGCTTTCCTATTTCAGGATGCTTGAGATCTATGAATTCAAGTAATTCTGTCTGGTGTTTCTTAACTTCCTTAGTAGGTATCTCATCAAATACGCCGTTGTTAGCCATAACAAGTGTCATAACCTGCTCATGCATTGAAAGTGGATGGCAGAGTGGCTGCTTTAAAAGCTCCATAAGGGCTTTTCCGTGCTGTAACTGTGCCTTAGTCGCATCATCAAGATCTGATGCAAACTGTGTAAATACTTCCATCTCTCTGTACTGTGCAAGGTCAATTCTTATGCTTCCTGATGCCTTCTTCATTGCCTTAGTCTGGGCTGCACCACCAACTCGTGAAACCGAAAGACCTACATTAACGGCTGGTCTCATACCTGAATTAAACAGGTTAGTTTCAAGGAATATCTGACCATCTGTGATAGAGATAACATTTGTTGGAATATATGCTGATACATCACCAGCCTGTGTCTCTATTATAGGAAGTGCTGTTATTGAGCCTCCACCTAACGCATCACTTAAACGGCTTGATCTTTCAAGAAGTCTTGAATGAAGATAGAATACATCTCCAGGATAAGCCTCTCGTCCAGGTGATCTTTCAAGCAGAAGGGAAAGTGCTCTATACGCTACCGCATGTTTGCTCAAATCATCATATACAATAAGAACATCTTTTCCCTGATGCATGAAATGCTCTGCCATTGCAGTACCTGCATATGGAGCTATATACTGAAGTGATGCAGGATCACTCGCTGTTGAAGATACAACAATTGAATAATCCATTGCACCATGCTTAGTAAGTGTTGATACAACCTTGGCAACTGTAGATGCCTTCTGTCCGATTGCAACATACACACAGATAACACCTTTACCTTTCTGGTTAATAATTGTATCTGTGGCAATTGATGTCTTACCAGTCTGACGGTCACCAATGATAAGTTCTCGCTGTCCACGGCCAATTGGGAACATTGAATCAATTGAAAGTATTCCTGTTTCCATTGGTGTGCTTACAGACTTACGGTCTACGATACCAGGAGCATCTTCCTCAATTGGTCTGTAATCTTCTTCTTTAATATCGCCTTTTCCATCAATAGGCTCGCCAAGTGCATTGATTACTCTTCCTACAAATGCGCTGCCTACCGGAATTCCGGCTTTTTTCTTGGTTCTTACAACCTTAGTTCCTTCTTTGATTCCTGTATCCCTGCCGAACAAGATAACACCTATCTCATTCTCACGGATATCCTGAACCATTCCTTTTACTCCATTATCAAATACTACGATTTCACCATACATTGCATGGTCAATACCGTATACAGTAGCAATTCCATCACCGACCCATATTACATTACCGGTCTCACGACTTGCTTCATCCCAATTGAAATTCTCAATCTCACTCTGGATAATGGAGATAATATCTGTTGCACTAATTGCGCCCACAGGGGTCACCTCCCAGTTAATTTTCTTTCAAGCTGACAAAAACGTCCTTCAAAACTTCTGTCGTATTCCTTGTGATGTGCTCTTATAACATATCCGCCTAAGAGATCCGCATCAACTGTCTTTGTCAGTTCAATTGTATAATCCGGATATCTGCTCTTTAAGAAATCCTGTGCCTGCTTTGCATTATCATCTTCATCACTGCTGTCTGCACTTATAAGCTCTGCTTTTAAAATGTGGTTTGCTTCATCATCAATTCTGTAATATGAATCAAATATGTCTCTCATCTCATCACAATAACCAAGCTTGCACATTTCTTTAATGAAATTCTTCATAAGTTCCTTGGTATCATCAAGTGCAAATACTTTATCAATGATGTCGTATTTCTTTGCAAGAGGTATTTCAGGATTCGTGAGAATTTTCTGAAGTTCTGAAGTTTTGCTGTATAACTCATCAGCCCTTCTTACATCCTCTCTGCTCACAGACAACCGGTGTAAAACTATTGCATTATTTACTGCTGCCTGCGTCATGAGCATCACCTGTCTTTACGATTTTTCTTGCAGCTATGAGAGCGAGTCTTGCAATATCTGCCTGTGCAGCTTCCGTTGCTTTCTCTTTCTCTGTAGCTATATCAGCCTTTGCCTTTTCAAGCATTACTTCTGTTTCTTTTCTGGTCTTTTCCAAAGCTGCCTCATGCTCTTCCTGTGCTCTGTTTCTAGCATTTACAATAATCTCATCAGCTTCAGCCTTCGCACTTTCAATCTTTTCGTCATATGAAGCCTTTAATGCATCTGCTTCTTCCTGACTCTTCTTAGCACCATCAAACTGCTGCTTAATCATATCTTCTCTTGCATTGATTACTTTCATAACAGGCTTAAACAGGAACTTCTTAAACACCAGATATAAGACGAGCAGATTGACTACTGTCCATAATATATTCCATGGATCTATACTTAACACTAGCTTCGCCTTCCTTTCTATCTTGTCTTAGTTATCTTTCCCATAAATGTTATTAGCCTAAGAAAAGGATTATAAGAAGGGCGATAACGAAACCATAAATAGCTGTTGCCTCTGCAAGGGCACAACCTAAAAGAAGTGACTTACTAATCTTGCTTTCTGCCTCTGGCTGTCTTGCGATAGCGTCTACTGCACTGCTTGTTGCCTTACCGATACCAAGACCAGCACCGATACCTGTTAATACTGCTATACCTGCTCCGATTGCTACTAAAATTGTTGACATAATAATAATCTCCTTTTTAAAACATTTATTCTTGTTACATATACTCTTACTCTGTAGCCTCTTTTATAAAAAGACCAGTTAAGAATACGAAAACATACGCCTGTATCAGTCCATCGAATATATCGAAGTAACAACTGAATACTGCCGGTAAAACTGCCGGAACTACCATCTTTAATAATTCCATGATTACAAATGAACCTAAAACATTACCGAATAATCGCATGCAAAGTGATAAGGGCTTGATAAATACTTCCAGAATATTAATAGGAAGTATTATAGGCATTGGTTCTGCAAAACTCTTAAGCCAGCCTTTAGTTCCTCTGGCTCTGATTCCTGCGACCTCAATAAGCACAATACTCATCAATGCCAGTGTTGCTGTAACATTCATATCCTTAGTTGGTGGCTTGAAACCAAGCAGTCCTATCAGGTTCGCAATTCCTATGTAAATAGCAATTGCTGACAGATATGGAATGTATGCCTTTCCTTTTTCTCCTACTGTCTCAGTGAAGAAATCATTGAGTCCCTTTATTGCTGTTTCTACAACTACCTGTCTGCGACTGGGGTTTTCCACACTTAGATTTCGGCTTAGCAGAATACACAACAGGAACACAACAGCCATGATAATCCATGTAACAACAACGGATTCATATACTGGGATTCCACCAAACAAAGGTATAGTGAACACTGTCTCGCAATTAAGTTCTTCCATAAGCCCTTCTACCAAAGCATCCATCTGCACGACCTCCTTTCTAAATATGAAATATATTTCTTTTCTGTTCACGGATTTTATTCCACAAAAAAAATAATGTCAAGCCTAGATTCTGCCTAGGTTTGACACTATTTTCTCCTTTAATAATCGTACATTTTTAACAAAAAATTGTTTATGACCAGCGTTCATTTTTGTTATTTTTTACATTGAATTCTGGCAAACTTTATTTTTATTTAATAATTTCATTAAAATTTGTCAAAAATGTATCAATAAAACCTGTTAATTTTTCTACAAATTTGTCATTTAATTAAGATATAACCGGTTATTCATTAATTATATTAATCTCTATAAAGCCTTTAAAACACTTGTATTCTCTATAACAAAGTTCCTGAATGCCTCTACAACAGGAGACATGTATGTACTATTATCATTAACCATATAGAAGCTTCTTTCATATTCCGGTGACTCGATTTCAAATATTTCTACAGACATTTTTTCCAATATATCCATATATGGAACTACCGCTATCCCAAATCCATTAGCAACCAACCCGGCAATAACCTGATCCTCCTCAGTTTCATATGCAATCTTTACTGTTGTGTCCGATTTTTTCAACATTTCATCAAATATGCTTCTTATTCCAGAGTTCTTGTCAAAACATACATATGGATAGTCTGCTGTCTCTGCAAGATTAATGTTTCTTTCCTTTTTCTTAACCAACGGATGTCCTTTGGGAGTAATAAGCACCAGCCTCTGCTTCATGACAGGCTCAGCCGAAAAGTGATATTCTTCTGATGGCTTGGAGCAGAACAACAGGTCATATTTCCCGAGCTGCATATCATCAAGCAGCCTGCCTGTAACATCTGTATGAAATGTAAAATCTATATCGAGCTGCGGATTCTTCTTTATAAATGCTGACGCCATCTCTGGAACATAGTTTATTCCTAATGGTCTTACAAGTCCTAATCTTATCGTTCCATTTCCCATTGCACTTCTTTTAATAGAATTAATACCATCATCTAACACATCCAGAGTCTTTTCTGCATAAGAAAGAAACTCCTCTCCGAATTGAGTCAGCGTTATCTTATGTCCGTTTTTTTCAAAGAGTCTGACACCAAGTTCCTTTTCCATCTGTGATATTGCATGACTAAGACTAGGCTGTGTAATGCACAATTCTTCTGCCGCTTTCGTGTACTGACGGATTCTTGCAAGTGTAACAAAATATCGCAGGTTATATATATTCATATCATCCTCCCATGCACATTTATTATCTTTATCTTAATTATAAACAGTTCTATAGACAAAATCTATAATTTCATTAAAATTATTCATTTGTTATTAATCAATAATGAAATTACACTTAGAGACTGTGATTATGTTCTTTATTAAAAAGGAAAGGGGATTCATCATGAGTTCAATTGATAGTGCAATAGATTTAAATGCCGGTTCTGTTTCTGAAAATGTTAAGACAACACTCAGAGGTGAGCTTATTCTTGCATTTGCTGTTATAATCAACAGCCTTGGAGTTGTGCTTATGCTTTATTCAGGTACCGGAATATCTGCAATTTCAAGCGTTCCATACGCTTTTTCCGAAGTTTTCCCTAAGATTACTCTCGGTACATTTACATATATGTTTCAGGGACTTCTTGTCATCAGTCTTATGATTCTGCGTAAGAAGCTCGTACCGTCATATCTGTTTTCATTCGTTGTCGGGTTCATATTTGGCGAATGTATCGACCTGCACAATATGTGGGTTCCAATGCTCCCAACAGCATTCGGTTTCAGAATTATGTACTTTATTATAAGCTACTGCCTGATAAGTCTCGGCATAGCTCTTTCTAACAGGTGCAGACTTCCAATTATCCCTACTGACCTGTTCCCTCGTGAGCTTGCTGATATTACAGGCATTGCCTATTCACGCATCAAGATTTCTTTTGATGTTATATGCCTTGCCGTAACTGCATGTCTTACCGGCCTGATATTAGGTCATATTAAGGGGCTTGGCATCGGTACTGTTGTTGCTGCATTTACAATGGGAAAAGCCATCGGCCTTGTCGGCAGATGGCTTGATAAGAAGTTTGATTTTGTTTCATTTATGAAGAAATAAATATCTCACATATTGTCTAATCTATCTTTAATTACATTAATATCATAATCTGGGGCAGATGAGACTACTGCATCGTATATTGGCTTTATATCTGCCTCTTCTTCCTCTAGTTCTGAGGCTATTGTCTCCAGAGTTTTTGACTTCTTTACTTTCTTTATGACCTGATTAATTACTATAGATTTAACTTCTTCTCTCATTTCTGACTTAATTTCTTCTCTGACTTCCGATTTAACTTCTTCTCTGACTTCCGATTTAACTTCTTCCATGACCTCCGCTTTAACAACTTCTTTTAATTCTTCTTTAGCCATTTCCTTTGCTTCTTCAAATAATGTCCTTCTGACATCTTCCTCATCATAATCATATATACTCACTTCGACGACCTCCTCCCTGTGCTGTTCAAAGAAATCGACAAGTATATCCTCATCTATACATTCGTCCATCGCCTCTGTTACCGCAATCCTGACATCGTCCCCTTCAACACCCATCTTGAATCTAACCTTATTAACAAATGTCATATAATCACGCAGCGTTTTGCACTTATTAAGGATATGTACATCTTCGTTAATGTTGATAACACGCACCTTAAGCTCCAGCTCCGGATTGTCTGTCGGAATCTCGTACATATCTGACAGCCTGATTTCATCCTCATCTTCAATCCATTTTTCCAGACCATTGTAGAATGTCACAAAATGTGGAACAGGAATCTTAATCATACTTCTCCTGTGAAGCATGGAATTACTAAACAGCTCCCTGAATACATCTGATACATAGTGCAAAAATCTTAACGGCATATTAGGATTCTTACTCGACTGCTGCTCAAACATATACAGGCTCATACATAGTAAAAATGAAGCGTCGTTCTTATACTTCATATATGAACCTCCATTTAATGTTGTTACCTGCAAATCATCAACATTCGTGTAAGCTGAATTGTTAAGTGCATTATACAGCTCTAAAAGATTTCTCTTATCTCTGTATAACATACAGAATACATTGTCCTTAAATTTAGATGTTACATTGTCTTTCTTCTCTGCCATAGATATCCTCCTCGTCTCTTTCGCAGGCAGATATCCACGCACATATACTAATATTGTATTTGTCTATATAAGTATATTAGCATCTACTGATACCTAAAACAAGCCTGCATTATTCAATTATGTGTTAATGGGTTATTGCTGAATGACTGTCTATAAATTTTTTTAAAACAAACTTTCATAAACGAACTTTCATAGATATATGTTAATCTATGAATATCCAGCTTTGATAAGCAACTTGTGTTGATTATTGAAGCAATCAACACCAAGTTACTTTAGAAAAGATTTAATTCTTTTAATATATTAATATCACATATAATTATATGTGTCAATATATATTATTTAAACACTAAAAATACCTCATTTTTATTAAAAAAGGTATAACATTCATCATGTGAACATTATACCTATAATTAATAAATATTATCTATACGCCCTCTCGTATATACCCGCAATCTCTTCATCCGTAGTTTCCTGAGGGTCTCTTACGAACAATCTCATCATTGTTGCCCTTGCGTTCCTGGCAAGTGTCATTGCTTCTTCCTTCTTTATTCCGTAATCAGACATCTTAAGGTCATCAACTCCACATGCCTTCTGTAATTCAAGAAGCGCTGTGATGAAATCTTCCGGTTTAGACGCATCTTTCATTCCAAGAAAATGTGCCATATCAATGAAGCGTTCATCACATACATGCTTATTAATCCAGAATGTGAAGTACTCCTTAGACAGCATGATAAGTCCTGCTCCATGAGGAAGCTCAGGATGATATGCACTCATTGCATGCTCCATAGAATGTTCTGATATACATGATGTTACAACCATTGAATAGCCAGACATTGTATTAGCGTATGCAACATGTTCTCTTGCCTCAATATCATTACCATCCTTAACTGCTCTTGCAAGATAATGTCCGATATTTTCAATCGCGGCACGCTGAATCATATCTCCCATAATATTATGTTTGTTGCTTATATACCCTTCCAATGAATGGAAAAGTGCATCAAATCCCTGATATGCAGTGAATTTCGGTGGAACTGTTTTCATAAGCTCAGGGTCAACAATTGCATACTTTGCAAACATCCCCGCCATTCCACCAATACCAATCTTTTCATTAGTATCAGGATTAGAAATTACTCCGATAGTATCAACCTCTGAGCCTGTTCCTGCTGATGTAGTAATTGCAATCCATGGAAGCATCTCATTAGGAGGTATCATCTTTCCACCTGATGGACTGTTAGCATAATCCCACAGATTATCTGATGGCTGTGGAATGAACATTGCCATATTCTTAGCCGCATCCATAACTGAACCGCCGCCTAAAGCAACAACAAAGTCAACTCCATTCTCGCGACCAATTCTTGCGCCTTCTTCAACTGCTGACTTCAGCGGATTAGCTCCTATTCCGTTATAAAGCACATATGAAACATCAGCCTGTTTAAGTTCATCTATTGTTCTGTCAAGTGAACCATTCATCCTTGCAGACTTTCCATTGCTTATAACAAGAAGTGCTTTCTTTCCTGGCATCTTAAGAGTATGAAGCTTAGAAAGACTTCCGCATCCAAATACGACATCTACTGGTGAAAAAAACTGATATTCATTCATGATTACTCCTCTCTGAAATTAATACTGCCATCTGCAGCATTCATTCCATCAACAATAGCCAGAGATTCAAGCTGGTATCCAAGGTTACGGATAATCTGTCCACCCTGCTGGAAGCCCTTCTCAACTGCGATTCCAATACCTTCAACAGTTCCGCCTGCCTGATTAACAATAGAGATAAGTCCTTGAAGTGCACAGCCATTGGCAAGAAAATCGTCAATAATAAGTACATGATCCTCTGGACCTACAAACTTTTTAGATATAAGAACCTGATTCTTGCACTTATGTGTAAATGATTCAACCTCCGCAGAGTACACATCTCCGTCAATATTGACACTCTGTGACTTCTTTGCAAATACAACCGGTACATTAAAACATTCTGCAACTATACAAGCAATACCAATTCCTGAAGCCTCAATTGTTATAATCTTATTAATATTCTTTCCGGCAAATCTTCTCTTAAATTCTTCACCCATCTGCTTGAAAAGCCTGACATCCATCTGATGATTAAGAAAACTGTCTACTTTAAGAATGTTGCCTTCTTTGACAACTCCGTCCTTCATAATTCTTTCTTCAAGAAAATTCATAGTAATGATTCCTTTCGTAAGTAAATTATCTGTCATATTATAAGAAATTATTCTAACATTACAGGGCTCTATGGTCAATCAGTTTTAATTATCTTTTACACCTGCCATTGCAATCTGGTCAGGAGTTATAGGAAGTTCATAAAATCTCTTTCCTGCCGCATGGCTTAATGCATCTGTAATTGCAGGAAGCGGTGTATTAATTACGACCTCTCCAATTGATTTCGCACCAAAAGGACCTGCATTCTCGTAACTGCTCTCAAACTCAACATTAATATGTCCAATATCCATTCTTGATGGAATTTTGTACTGTAAAAATGAGTTCTCATACAGCTTGCCTTTATCTGAATATGTGATATTCTCTGACATTGTCATTCCGATTCCCTGTAAGATACCGCCCTCTGCCTGTACTCTTGCAAGGTTAGGATTAACAGGTGTTCCACAATCAACACATGCGTCATATTCAACAACACGGCTCTCACCTGTGAGAAGGTCAACCTCGACCTCCGCTGCTCCAACCATGAATGGTGGTGGTGAAATAGGTGATGTATGTGTATTGGTAACTGAAAGTGCTATATCATTACCACACATGGATGCTGTTGATATATCGGCCAGAGTTACACATTTATCCTTATTCTCACCTGATTCACATATTACTTTCTTTCCGTCAAATGTGACATCACATTTCTCGCATCCCAACATTTTAGCACCCAGCTTTTCGATTCTGTCTCTAAGCTCTAATGCACATTTTTCAACAGCCTTACCTGTTACATACGTTGTACTTGATGCGTATGAACCTGAATCATAAGGTGATATGTCAGTATCTGCACCAAATACACTTATATCATCTGTGCTGCATTCAAGAACCTCTGCTGCAATCTGTGCAAGTATTGTATCACAGCCTGTTCCCATATCAGCAGCTCCAATGTTCATAGTATATACGCCTTCATCATTAAGCTTTAGTGTCGCACTGCCGACATCAACTCCTGATATACCTGAGCCCTGCATTGCCATGCCCATTCCGACAAAACGTGCCTTAGTATCAGAAATCTTTCTCATAGGATATTTTTCATCCCATTTAATCATCTCTTTGACCTTTGCAAGACATCTGTCAAGCGCACAGCTTGTATTAACCTGTCCATAGTAAGCAGGCATTACATCGCCCTCTTTTACTATGTTCTTAAATCTGATTTCAAACGGGTCCATATGAAGTCTGTCTGCCAGTTCATTTACAGCCGACTCAACTGCAAAAAGCCCCTGTGTCGCACCATAACCTCTGTAAGCACCCGCTGACATTATATTAGTATATACAACATCACTTACAAAACGGAACGCCTCTGCCTTTCCATATAATGGAATTGACTTGTGTCCAGAAAGTCCTACTGTTGTAGGACCATGCTCGCCATATGCGCCTGTATTAGATAATGTGTATAAATCAATTCCTTTTACAATACCATCCTTAGTTGCACCAAGTCTTACATGCATCTGCATCTCATGTCTTGGTGATGAAGCTGACTGTGTTTCTTCCCTTGAAAATATAATCTTAGACGGTTTCTTGGTCTTCCATGTAACAAATGCAGGATATATCTCTGACACAGATGTCTGCTTTGCTCCAAATCCGCCTCCGATTCTTGGCTTGGTAACTCTTATCTTAGATGGCGATATTCCAAGTGCATGTGAGATAATTCTCCTGCAATGGAATACTATCTGTGTAGAACTTACGACATGAAGTCTTCCATAAGTATCTATTGTACAGAAAGTTCTGAAAGTCTCCATCATGCTCTGCTGGCATGCCTTAGTATGATATGTCCTGTCAATCACAATATCACACTCATCCAGCACCTTATCGATATCTCCGTTACCGCTCTCATCATGTGCACAAAGATTCCTTTTATTATCAGCTCCAACCGGACATAGTGCCTCCCAGTTCTCCTCAGGGTGTACAAGAATCTCATTATCCTTTGCCTTAGTGAAATCAAGCAATGGTTCAAGCACTTCATATTCTGTCTTAATAAGCTTCATTGCCTTATCAACACAGCGTTCATCAGCACCTGCAACAATGGCAACCGGGTCGCCTATAAATCTTACATGCTTATCAAGAATAAGCCTGTCATAAGGACTTGGCTCAGGATAAGTCTGACCTGCACATGTGAATCTTTTCATATTCTGGTCAACATCTTTATATGTAAATATTGCTTCTATTCCCGGCACCTTCATCGCAATATCAGTATTAATATTCTTTACAAATGCGTTGGCATATGGTGAGCGCAGAAGCTTTACAACAAGGCAGTCCTTAGGTGCAATATCATCTGTATACACCGGCTTTCCAAGAAGCAGTTCCATCGCATCTTTCTTTCTGATAGCTTTATTAACCGACTTCATCTATTCAGCCTCCTTTGCTTTCTTTGCCTCAAGGAAATTCATAATTCCTCTTAACTGTCCCTCATAACCTGAACATCTGCACAGATTTCCTGAAAGGAACTCCTTTATCTCCTCTTCATCAGGATAAGGATTCTCTCTGAAAAGTGCCAATGCATTCATAACAAATCCCGGATTACAGAATCCGCACTGCTCTGCTCCCTGATCTGCTATAAATGTGACAAATTCAGACGCCTCCTCCTGTAATCCTTCGAGTGTTGTAACACTGCATTTGTCTGCTCTTGCTGCAAGAACTGAACATGAAAGGACAGGCTTATCATTAAGAAATACTGTACATAAGCCACAGTTAGATGTTTCACAGCCACATTTTACGCTGTAACAGCCATGCTCTCTCACGAATTCATAGAGTGTCATGTCTGCCGTAATATCTGCTTTAACAGATTTTCCATTCAACTTAATATCAACTAACATATATTCTCCAATCCGTAATCACCAATTAATCTCTGTTAATATTCTGAAGTGCCCTGCCTGCAAGAACGCCTGCAAGATGGCTTCTATACTCAGCACTTCCTCTCATATTGCCTGCTGTAGGCACATTTGTCTTAACAAATGTACTGAATTCTTCTACTGACTTCTCATTAATACCGCCTGCAAGTATTCCTTCTGTATCTTTAACAACAATTGCTCTTCCCGGTCTTGCACCTATGCAGATATTGCAGACTCCAGTATCTTTAAACTTTACTCCTGCACATGTAAGCACCGGCAGATCTGTTTCTGTTATTCTCACAGCTTCATAAAACATATTCACTGGTCTTTTCTTAACAATAATATTAACAACAATGTCCCTGTCATAATTACGGTCAGCATACTCAGTTAATGGAACAATGCCTCCCTTGTATAATTCTACATAAGAATCCAGTCCAATTAAAAGCGTAAGCACATCAGAAAATCCATATCTTCCATATATGCTTCCACCAACAGTTGCAAGATTCCTGAACTGCACACCTACAATATGCCTTAAAGCCTCCTTGGCACAGCCATCTGTATATTCATTAAAACCCTCATGAACTTCTAACTGTCTTAAAGTAGTCATACAGCCAATCTTAAATTCTTCATCTGATTCTTCAATCTTATCAAGTCCAAGCCCTGACATATCAATAGCCGTATTCATTCTGTTGTCGCCCATACGCATCCACATCATGCCGCCGACAATGCGGTTAGCTTTCTTCTGATTAAGCTCATAGGCTTCTTCAAGGCTTTCTACTTTCTTATAATTCTGTATAGTAAGCATAAAAACTCCAATCTATTTATTAGTGATATGAACAACGGACGGTTGTGACGGGCGCAGACCCGTTACCTGCAGGTGATGACTCTCATGGCAGCTTAGCTTAGTGGGAGTAGATGCCGCCATCTGCAAAGCCTATTAGTGTGCAGAAAATCAAACGCGCTACGCTTGAACGAGATTTTCTTCACACACCTTTAAGCACATGGCGGCATAACTCCCACACAGCACGCTGCAAATCGAGCCCTCGCCTGCATGCATCGGGCCTGTGCCCGCCACAACCTGTCTGTCATCCTTCACTACTAAATTCTTTACTCACCAAGAAATCGATAAAAAATCTCATTCTCTTTCCTTATATAAATATAACGGCTTGTAAAACCCTTGTCAATCTGATAAAATTCATTCGCTACTATTTATGTAAATTAATTTGTTGGATAATTGTTAGGAAGTCAGCCACGAAAAATTGTTGAGTCCAACGCAGGATGCTTTGGAGCCGCCGGTACTTGGTAAGCGGGAATAGTTGGCACGAAGTGACAACAAATTCCCGCGAACCTAGTACCGCTGCGAGCGACAAGCAGCGAAAGCGTGTCCTGCGTTGGATTTAACAATTTTTTGAGGCGTCCGTTCTAATACATCTCCACAAACCAATTCGCAGAAAGGATTTTAACATGAATAATTTTAAAAGATTTACCGCACTATTTCTTGCAATGCTCATGCTTTTTTCATTATCAGCATGCGGCAATTCTACAACTTCAGATAAGGGCACAGAAGAAACTACTACTTCAGCATTTGACGTAATGTCACAGTTTAATGAGATTGGCGTAAGCTATCCTCTTACTGTTACTGACCAGGCTGGAAGAACCGTAACATTTGAAAAGGCTCCGGAAAAGATTGCATCATCTTACTACATTTCAACAAGCCTTCTCCTTGCACTTGGATTACAGGATAAGCTCGTTGGAATCGAAGCCAAGGCTAACACAAGAAATATTTATAAGCTTGCAGCTCCTGCAATCGTAAGTCTTCCTAACATGGGAACAGCCAAGGAATTCAACACAGAAGCATGTGTAGCTGCTACACCTGATGTTGTATTTCTTCCAATGAAATTAAAGAAGACAGCTGATACTCTTGAGAGTCTTGGAATCAAAGCTGTTGTTGTGAATCCGGAAGACCAGTCACTTTTAGAGGAATGTATAACTCTTGTTGGAAAGATTACTAACAATGTCGGTCGTGCTGAAGCACTTAATAATTCAATTAAGACATTTTTAGCTGATAACAAGACTAATGTTTCTGGCGAAAATACACCATCTGTATACCTTGCAGGTAACAGCTCTGTTCTCTCAACTGCCGGAAGCAAGATGTATCAGAATACTCTGCTTACTAACGCAGGTGGTAAAAATGTTGCTTCTGAACTTACAGATACTTACTGGGCAAATGTTTCTTACGAACAGATTCTTGCATGGAACCCTGATTACATCGTTATCGCTGCTGATGCAACATATACAGTCGATGATATCTTAAACGATGCTAATCTTGCCGGCTGCAATGCTGTTAAGAACAAAAATGTAGTAAAGCTTCCTAACGATATCGAAGCATGGGATTCTCCAGTTCCTGGAAGCTTCCTTGGAAGTATATACATTGCTTCTGTTCTTCACCCAGAAAAGGTAACTAAAGATTTCTATGAAACTTGTGTAACTAAATTCTATGAAAGCTTTTATGGATTTACACCTGCAAAATAATTAAGGATGATTTATGTTCAAGAATATTAATAATTACCGGAACAAAATTATACTATTATCTGTCATGTGGGCACTGCTTCTTATAGCAGTGTTTACATGGTCAGTTCTTACCGGACAGTATCCACTCACATTAAAAGGACTGCTGTCAGGGGACACTATGTCAATTATGGTCTTTAAAAGACTAAGACTTCCACGCGCCATTATGGGTATTATCGGAGGCTTTGGCCTTTCAATATCTGGTTATGTATATCAGATGATATTTAAAAATCCACTGGCATCACCTGATGTTGTCGGTGTTTCTTCCGGTGCAAGTGCCGGCGCAGCTTTTGCTATAGTTGCGGTTTCGTCTTTAACCCCTGTTGTATCAATATCCGCATTTGCCGGAGGAATAATTGCCCTTATAATCACATTACTTGTGGCTTATCTTGTTCCCGGCAGAAACAGTTACACAATTGTACTTGCTGGCATTGCCATTCATTCTGTAGCACAGACAATTCTTATGTTTCTCAAACTTGCTGCAGATCCTGAAAAACAGCTTGCTTCTATTGAATACTGGATCATGGGAAGCCTTAACGGTGTTTCAAAGGACAGCCTTGCTATTCCTTTCTTTGTAACATGTGCAGGCTTTATAATCATGACTTTATTATACAGACAGATTCTCATTCTCTCGATAAATGAGGATGAAGCTGCCGCTCTCGGTGTCAACGTCACAGTTCTGCGTTTTATCATATTAATGATTGCAACATTAATCGTATCATCAATTATATGTGTAACAGGACTTATCAGCTTTATTGGACTTATTGCACCTCACATTGCCAGATTACTTACAAGACGCAATGACAGATTCACATACATATCAAGCGGACTGGCTGGTGCCATAATCATGACACTTGCTGATATATTTGCAAGAAGTGTATCCTCATCAGAACTTCCTGTAAGCATATTTACATCACTCCTTGGTGCGCCGCTGCTTATAATCCTGCTTATCAAAGCTAATAAAAAGGAGGTTGTATGATGTCCGATTTATTCAATCCTGAATTATATGTTTCAGATGTATCAGTATATTATGGAAGCAAATGTGCTGTCCAGAATGTAAGCTTTAACATTCAACCTGGACAACTTACAGCAATTATCGGTAATAACGGCTGCGGGAAAACCTCTCTTATAAGAGCTGTCATGAATCTTGTTAAACATAGTGGAAAATGTATGCTTGGTGAACTCCAGCTTGAAAGTATGTCTGTCAGGAAAAGAGCCGGCATGATAAGCTACATTCCACAAAGAACCGGAATAAGCATAAGTATGACTGTAAGAGAAGTGTGTCTGCTCGGATTTAATCCACAGCTTCACATGCTTGAATCATATAACTCCGACATGAAATATCGTGCTGATAAAGCTATTGATTCCGTTGGACTTGCCGGATTATATGATACAGACTTTCTCACATTAAGCGAAGGCCAGAAGCAGTTATGCATACTTGCACGCACACTTATAGAAGATTCGGCGCTTCTGCTTCTTGATGAGCCTGACAGTGCGCTTGATTTTTCTAACCGCCATATGCTTATGAAACATATCCGGAATATTATTTCTGATAACAAATGTGCCCTCATGTGTATACACAGTCCGGAACTGGCTCTTGAGTACTGCGACAGGATTCTTCTTATGAAAGATGGAAAAATTGTTTCAGATATTGATGTACATGCAGCCAGTCTTTCAGAAATCAATGAGAAAATGTCTCTTATATATGATAATATCAATGTTACTGAATGTACTGATACCAAGGGAAATGTACACAGAATAGTTCTTGCTTTGTAATAGGGGGATTTATGAATAATTGTTATTTGGACGCAGAAGCCGTAATTACATTTTTCAGGATAACCGGCAGAAAACACATTTTTATAACAGGCAGCCGCGGCAGTGGAAAATCATATCTTGTTAATAATATGTTAAAATGCATGTCCGATTCTTTCAATCTGTTACAGAGTCATAGAACGGATACACCACAGGTTGTCATTAAATCTAATCTTGTTGCTGACAATAAAGAATTCGTGATTGGTGTACCCCGGACATCCGGAATTAATCCTGCATCTAAAGGCAATAATATGACAATTAATGAAAGTGGTTTTATTAATTGTGCAATTCCTGCCATTGATACACATCTTGATACAACTCCTGAAAAGTTATTCGTTATTGATGAGCTTGGTTATCTTGAAAGCTATTGTATCCCCCTTCAGAAGGCTGTTGAAAAACTACTTGATAATTCACATGTTTTAGCTGTAATAAGAAAACAATCCACAGAATTTTTAAACAGAATCTGTAACAGGAGGGATGTTCTTGTTATTGATATTGACAAAACATTTGAAACGCTTTCATGCATTATTATGGCTTCCGGTATGTCAAAACGATTCGGCTCTAATAAACTGATAGCAGACTTTAACGGGCGCTCTCTTTTTGAAAATGCAGTATCTATAAGCCATTTTGCCGGCTTTGGTGAGACACTTGCAGTAACAAGACATGATGAAGTTGTCCATATATGTGAAGATAAAAATATACATTTTCTCCGACACGACATGCCATACAGAAATGAAATGGTCCGGCTTGGAGTTACCAGAATTCTATCAGATAACGCTTCTTCAGGTAATCTGCAGCCTCAGGGAATCCTTTTCCTGCCATCAGACCAGCCGCTTATTACAAGGACAAGCCTGCAGCTTCTGTGTCTTACATTTCTTTATTATGATGATAAGATATGCAGACTTTCCTACAAGGAAAATGCTGGTTCTCCATGTATATTTCCTGCAAAATATTACGATGAGCTTCTAAACCTTCCTGAGAAAAAAGGCGGCGGGTTCTTAACAAAAAAATATCCCGCACAGGTTGTATTAGTTCCTGTACGGGATGAATATGAACTATATGATATCGATACTCCAGACGATATTACTCGTCTTTTGAAGTTTCTTCATTAGCCGGTTTGCTCTTAGGAAGTATCACATTAAGTAATATTGCCACAAATGCTGCAGGTACAATACCTGACTCACCAAACATAAGCTGTACTGCCTGTGGTGTATGTTCAAGAATTGCAGGGCTTACACCCATTCCGTAACCTACACCAAGTGCAACTGAAACAATTGAAAGTCTTCTTGCATCAAGCGGCTCTTTAGTAATAAGCTGGATACCACTTACTATGATTGATGAGAACATCATAACTGCTGCACCACCAAGTACTGACTGTGGCATGATTGATATAAGTGCTCCAAGCTTAGGTATAAGTCCGCATAATATAAGAAATACCGCACCTGATGCAAGTGCAACTCTGTTGACAACCTTAGTCATTGCAACAAGTCCTACATTCTGGCTGAATGATGTATTAGGAAGCACACCAAACATTGCTGCAAGTGTTGAACCAAGACCATCACACATTACGCCTCCAGAAAGCTCCTTATCTGTTGCCTCTCTTCCCATTCCACCTTCCATAACGCCTGAAATATCACCAACAGTCTCTACTGCTGTTACAACAAACATTACAAGTACAGGAAGTATTGCTCTTAAATCAAACACAGGCTTAACTGGCATAAACTTTGGAATTGCAATCCATTTAGCCTCTGCTACCTTGTTCCAGTTAAGTACCCATGATTTAGTATACTCAACTCCATCAGCTGTAACTGCTGTATGTGGAAGAACCAGTCCCATAATAATTGCTACAATATAACCCACAATAATTCCAACAAGAATTGCAGATGAACTAAGATATCCCTTAGTCCAGTGCTTAACAAATAATATAACTACAAGCACAACAAATGCCAGGAAAAGATTTTCCAATGAACCAAAATCCTTAGCAGAGCTTCCACCACCAAATGAATTGATACCTACTGAGATAAGAGACAATCCTATGGAAAGAACTACTGTTCCTGTTACTACTGATGGGAAGAATTTTCTTAATGGTTTAATAAATGCTCCAAGTACAGTCTCAAAAAGACCACCTATAATAGATGCTCCCATAATTGCACCATAAGCTAATATTCCGCCACCCATAATCTTGGTAACACTGCTGAATACTCCGATAAATCCAGAGCTTGTACCCATAATAATAGGTACCTTGCCACCAACAGGTCCGATTGAAAACAACTGAATAAGTGTTACAATACCTGCAATAATCATTGCGTTCTGTAAAAGTGCAACCTGGATAGATGCATATTCACTTCCTGCCCCAATTCCACATGCACCTGTAATAATAAGCAGAGGTGTAAGATTACCTACAAACATTGCCATTACATGCTGAAGTCCAAGCGGTATTGCCTGTTTTAGCGGAAGCTTTCCATTAAAATCATATGCTTCCGGCATAAGCGCTTTTATTTTTTTCATAAGTCCTCCAAATATTTATAAGAATTTTATAAAGCACTAATACTATAATTCAAAATTCATGTGTTGGCAATATTTTAGTGTTATTTCTAATATTTTTTAATCTAAGATTTTCCCATCAGTTGAAATCGTCACAACCTGCCATGGAATGAATTTCCCACTGTTCTGTAATGCTGTCTTTGCAGCATATTCAAGTCCTCCGCAGCATGGAACTTCCATTCGAACAATAGTAACGCTCTGAATATTATTGTTACTTATTATCTGTGTAAGCTTTTCGCTGTAATCAACATCATCAAGCTTCGGACAGCCGATAATAGTAATCCTTCCCTTCATGAAATCCTGATGCATATTGGCATATGCATATGCTGTACAATCCGCCGCGATTAAAAGCTTTGCTCCGTCAAAGTATGGTGCATTAACTGGCACAAGCTTAATCTGGCATGGCCATTGTGCAAGCTGGGATTCTGGTGCAACCGGGGATGCATTTTCCTGATTATTCCTGTTAAACTGTCTCATCATGCTTCCAGGGCATCCTGAAAAATGTGGTTTATGTGCTGCTGCCTGCTCCTTTGCAGCTTTATTGGCAAGAACCGCAGCTTCATCATATGCTGCCGCTTCTCTTTCTACAAATGAAATTGCCCCTGTAGGACACTGTGGCAGGCAATCACCAAGGCCATCACAGTAGTCGTCTCTCATAAGTCTTGCCTTTCCATCAACCAATCCGATTGCCCCCTCATGACATGCTGTCACGCATGCTCCGCACCCATTACATTTATCCTCATCAATATGAATAACTCTTCTTATCATCACTTAATCCTCCTGTGTTCTCATTGATTTCGTGATTAAAGAATAATATAATGAGCATAATAAATATGTTGTTTTAACCACATTTTTGAAAATTTATTAAAAATGTACTTTAAGTCAGAAAATTGGATTTTACCGGGGCAGTATAAGGAGAACTTATGGCAATTATCAAATCACCAATATTTAAAGATATCAACGAATCTGAAATATCAGAAATGACCGCAGCCGGATTTCTGCGTGCCAGAAAATTCCGCAAAAATTCGTTTATATATCATGTAACAGACAGCGTTCACGAAATTGGAATTGTTGCATCTGGTCAGGTAACTATTGAATATATAGATTTGTGGGGCAACAAAGCTATTATGAGCAATATTTCTACGGGACATGTATTCGCTGAAACATATGCTCTGACTGGCGAACCGCTCATGGTAGATGCGGTCGCTTCTGAAACAAGTGTGATTCTTTTTCTTGATATAGATAAATTGATGAGTTCACAATTTGAAAATACGCACTGCAAAGATACAATCCTTAACAATCTGCTGCACATTTCCATTCAGAAGAATCTCACCCTGTCTAACCGGATATTCTGCACATCACCTAAGACAATCCGAGAAAGGCTTCTTATATATCTGTCCAATGAGTCAAGAAAAGCTGGCAGTCAGGAATTCGTAATTCCATTCGACCGCCAGCAGCTTGCCGATTATCTTAATGTTGACCGTTCAGCACTTTCCAAGGAACTTGGAAAAATGCGTGATGAAGGGCTTATTGAATTCAGAAAAAATGCATTTCATCTGCACAGCATTTGCTAAGAATTCTGTTCTATAAACTGTTTCACCACTGGTCTTATCGGTGGTGAAATGTTATCCAGTTCAACCTCGGCAATATTGAAAAACTTCAGTTCTTCAATTTCTTCTTCCTGTCTCTTTAATTCTCCATGGTATTTTCTGCACACATATATAATCTCAATATTAGACACTTCATCTCCATTAGGATACACGTAATGCACCTCCGGACCGGAATTCACCATAAAAAATTCTATCTCATCTGCAATAAGACCTGTCTCCTCATACAGTTCTCTCCTTGCACAATCCTCTACCTTCTCATCAAGTTCAATAGAACCCCCGGCATATCCCCATTTGTGATTATCCGTCCTCTTTCCTAAAAGAATCTGGTTATTCTCATTCACTATTATTATACTCGCAGCACACTGCATAAGTGTCCTGTGTCCTACGAGCTTCCTTAAATCCATTATGTAATTAGGCATGTGGTTTCCTCGGCTTTCTGTTTAATGTTGCTCTTGATTCGAAGTGTTTATCTTTATTTAGATTTTACTCTCCAGGCAATCCTTTAAGTCTCTATTTTTCAATAAGTATTGCAAAATTATATGTTGTTTAAGAAAATATTTTAATTTTAAAGATAAAAAATTCTTCATCCTGCAATGCTTTATATTCCATATTGTAATTATTCAGAATATTACTTACAATATATAAACCTAATCCATTACTATTTTCCTTATTTAAATCAAATTTAACATCAAATATTTTATCCATATTCGAAATTTTATTGTTACCGTATGTATTCTCTATATATAACCAATCATTAACTATCCCAATATTAATTACCCCATTTACATCAGTATATTTTACCGCATTACTAATCAAATTAGATAGAATAATCTTTAAAGCTGTTTTTCCTATATAAATATTCTCATCTAATATATAATTATTGACAGTTATTTTCTTTTGATTTGCTAATATTTCATACTTTTTTAATATGTCTTCTAATGTATCATTTATTTTCAAATATTCTTCATCATTATTCAAATTTTCTATAGAATGAACTGATAATATTTGAGAAATATTTTTTGTTAAACCATCAACGATTTCAATACATTCATTAATATAAATATCTCTTTCTTTATATTTTCCAATATTGTATTTCATATTTTCCAGTATTATTTTAAGACTGGCAAGAGGAGTTTTAAGTTCATGGGATGCGCCTTTAAAAAAGTCATATTTTAACTTTTCTAATTTTATAATTTCTTTATTTTTAAATTCCAAATCGTCAATTGTTCTTAATAAAGTAGAATACAAATCATTAATTTGCTGTTTTAATTCTCCAACTTCATCATTAGAGCTAACTTTTAATCGCGTTTTTTTATCCAGTTTCATCATTTTATCAGTAACAATTTTTATTTCTTGTAAATTATTTTTTATTAATTTTGCATAAATTAAAGAAATAACAGCAGAAAATAAAATTGATATTAATAGAGAATATGGTAAAAATTTAATGCTTAAATCTTTCGCATCTTTTTGCATATCAGCTGTAGAAACAAATTGTAGATTTATTTTTTTACCATCATTAAGCGTTATCTCTCTTTCTTCAATTATCAGAGAATTACTATCACTTTCTAAATTAACATTTATATTATCTTTGATTTGTATTTCATTTTTATTATTTTTTTCTTTTATAAATGCTTTTATTTCACTACTCTTAGAATAAAGTTCCAAGGTTTGTTCTATATATTTTATTTCTTTTCCATTCATATTACCAGAAATTTCATCTGCAATATTATGGATCTTTTCTTTTCTCGTCTCCAAATATGTTTTAGGAAATATAAAATAAACTAATGAATGAACTAATATAATTATTATTCCAAGAATAGAAAATATTTGTATGAACATTTTGGGAAATATCTTTAATTTTTTCATTTTCTCTCCAATTTATATCCTACATTTCTTATAGTAGTTATACAGTCTAATTGTAATTTTTTTCTAAGTTCTTTTATATATACATCTATTACTCGATCATAAGGAGTTTCTTCGCTGTCTTTCCATACATAATCAATAATTTGCATTCTTGTTAACACTTGTCCATTATTATCCAATAAACATTTTAATACTTCTAGTTCTTTTGCATTTACATCTATCTCTTCACCATTTATTTTAGCTGTATAGCTATTAAAATTAACTGATAGATCCTTATATTCAAACTTCTCTAAATGTCCATAATTCTTCTTAATTAAAGAATCTATCCTAGCCTTTAAGACCGGCAATGAAAATGGCTTTTCTATATATCCATCTGCCAGATTAGTAAACGCATCAATTTTATATTCTTCATCACTAAATGCAGTCAGGATTAGAATTGGTAAATTGCTTTTCTTTCTAATTTCTTTCAACACTTCTAACCCATTAATAAAAGGTATCTGTATGTCTAAGATAACCAGATTTATATCGCTATCAAATTTTGACAAGGCTTCTCTTCCATCTTTAGCTTGAATAACAGTATATCCAAATTCTGAAAGATATTCACTTAATCCCTCTCTTATCATATTATCATCTTCAACAATTAATATTTTCATATATACCTCCACTTAAGCCTATTCGCTTATATTGTACAGCATATTATTGGATATTTAAAAGCAAAAAAATTTTTGGTGCTTTTCAGCACCAAAAATTTTATTTATTGTCAATTAATAATTCTTTTGGATTCCTTCTTAATATATTGAATGAAGAAATAATCAATGATACAAGAAGTACTAAACTCATGAATATAACTACATAAATTATGAATTTAGGTACTACATTTATATCTAAACTTGATAATGTCTTGTTAAATCCTTCAGCTTCTGCCCCACCACCTAATTGACTAGATGCAGATTGTCTAGCTATTTGTTTAGCTATATCACCAGTAACCTTGTTCAATATATTATTTCCAAGCTTTTCAGCTGTATACCTAGCTAAGAAATAAGAGCCAACATATGCGGGGATTGATATAAATACCATCTCAATCAGGAATTGACCAAAAATTTCTAATTTTGATATACCTAATGATAGTAATACTGCTATTTCTTTCTTTCTGGCATTCATCCACAAGAATAATAATAACGAAACTACAACTCCTGCAAATATTAATGAGCCAACAAATAATTTATTTGAAATTGAGTAGATACCTGATATAGATTGTTGTAATGCAGGATAATTTGATGAACTTTTAATCAAATTATATTCTCTCCAATTTATATCTAATTTCTCAATCTCTTTTATTACACTATCAAGATTCTTATCACCTTTTACAAAGAATGTTGCATCCTGGTATACAGCTGTATCTTCTGTATTACCATAAACTTTAGCAGCTGTATGAACATCAGTGATTAATGTATTTTCGTATAGTTCTTGTGCTGCACTTACTCCACCGCTATTATGCCCATCGAATAGACCTTTAATTTCTACTTCTACTGTTTCATCTGCACCTTTCTCATTATCAGCATCAAATAAATTAGATTTTATTTTTATCTTATCTCCAACTTTAAGATTATTTTTTTCAGCTAAATCTTTATGCATTAAGATTTTATTTTTATCTTCATTTTCTAAATGCTTTCCTTCTACTAATTTATATGCTTCTGATACAAATTTTGTTTCTTTTGATGAGTCGTTAACTCCGGTTAACATCACTGTTCTTTTAAAATTCTTCGCTCTTTTAGGCGATTGATTCGCAAGAGTCTCTTTAGTTTCAATAATATCATAATCAACTAAATCTGCAACACTGTTTATTCTTTTTACATAGGAGTCTATACTATCTGTTTGAGATATCTTTTTAATATCTTCACCTTTTACATTTCCCCCACCTCTAGGTGTTCCTGGATTTACTTGTCTATTTATCTCCATAGAAAAACTATTTGTTATATTAGCAAATGTTTCTTTTGAAGCTCTGTCCGTAGCATCTTTAATAGATAAACTTATAAGACTTAAAGTTGACATAGCCAAAATAACTAACATAATAATTATTGATTTTAAGCTTTTTCTAGTTACATAAGCAAATGCATTTTTTATCATTATTCAACCTCCAAATTCATTTTATTTACTTTTTTTAACTTTTACCACTTAGTTCTAAAATGATATCCGCAGAATCTGATACTTCCTTACTGTGTGTTACAACTATTACACATTTATTTCTATCTTTAGCTAATGTCTTTAATATATTAATTATTTCTCCGGCAGTAACACTATCCAGATTACCAGTAGGCTCATCAGCTAGTATTATTGGAGCATCTGATACCAATGCTCTGGCAATAGCTACTCTTTGCTGCTGTCCACCAGATAATTTCATAACATTTCTTTTTATTTGTTTTTTATCTAAGCCTAGTTCAAACAAGATACTTTCATCTGCTGATTTATTCACTAATCTAATATTTTCAATCGGCGATAAATAATCTATTAAATTATAGTTTTGAAATACTAAAGATATATTATTTTTTCTATGATTACTATATCCTTTCTTTTGTATATCTTCATTCTTAAACAATATTTGTCCTGTTTGAGGTTTATCGAGTCCAGCAAGTAAGGAAAGAAGTGTAGATTTTCCTGCTCCTGACTTTCCTACTATCGCATAAAACTTCCCAAGTTCAAATTTTTGATTTACTCCTGACAAAACTTTTTCTTTAGAATTGGCATAACTATATGATACATTCTTTATTTCTAATATTTCCATCATTTTCTCCTAACTTATTTTTGATAATATTTCTTTAGGCTTCTTGATTAATATTAATGAAGAAGCAAATACAACTGATAAAACAATAATACTTATTAATATTAAATAACTTTGTCCAAGTGTTGTAATATTTAACATAAAACTATCATTTATTAAACTTCCACCAGAAATCATTGAGTCCTCTGAGTTAACGATTCCACCTGCAATTACTTTTAGTAATACATTTCCTAAAAATAAGGAAGATATTATACTTGGTATCGATATGAATAATAACTCTAATATAAATTGCATTATAATATGTATCTTAGATGTTCCAATAGATAAAAATATACCTATTTCATAAATTCTTTCTCTTAACCATAGAATCAAGATTAATGAAAGAACAACCATCCCACCTAACATAATAGAATAAGTCATTATTTTTATTATGTGTTTTATTCCACTCACTGACTCCAAAGACTCTTCAAACGCATTAGAATCTTTTTCAACAAAATACTTTGACTCATCAATTTTAAGCTCTTTTAATTTGTTTAAGGCTAAGTCCGTAGATTCTGCACTACCAGAATACATTAAAATTTTATTTGCGATTTTATTATTTTCTGATTTATTCAATATCTCCTGGCTTGTTGAATAATCTACAAACACCATATTTTCGCTAAAATCAGAAGATAGCCCTGTATATGTTTCATGTTTTTTACCAGAAAAGATCCCTATAATTTTAAATTTATGACTTTTTATTTTTCCACTTTTTTCAATATCTAGTAATTCAAGATCAACTTCATCACCTAATTTTAGATTGTTTTGTTTAGCAAATTCTTCATGAACAATAATTGAATCCTTATCATTTTCTCCTATATTTTTACCTTCTTTAATTGTAAATACTCCACTACTAAATAAAATATTTCTTTTAGTATTATTTGTAGCTTCGAGTGAAACAACATTCTTAAATTCGTCAGATAAATCTTCTCTATTTATTCTTTGTTCTCCGCTAACTACTTTAGCATCTTTTAGCTTTGCTAATCCATCATATTGCATTATTATTTCTTCAACTTCTTTTAATTTTTCAATATCTTTAAATTCATTAACATTAAAATAGTTACCATCTTTTTTTGTTATTGATATTGAAGAATTAGAACTTTCATATAAAGCCTTTTCTATTTCATCGCTTGATTTCATTATTGTTAAACAAGAATACAAGCAAGAAAGAACTATAGTTAATATGATAAAAATTATTAAAGTTCTATTTCTCTTTCTTGTAATATATGCTATAGCATTTTTTATCACTTTCCTAACTACTCCTTTCTATTTTCTTACTCCATAACTAATTGCATCTACTGGACAAGCATTTTTTCATAAATTATTCCTCCTTTATTTTTTTCACAATAGCATTTTATAGCTACTTTTAATATCATTCTACACACCTTTTATGAAATGTTGATGAAATATAATTTTTTATTTTTCCTACACTTTGAATTATACAGGAAGCCAGTCTGTAATTTGGTGGTATCTTTGCCAATCTTGACAGTAATACCCATAATTCTGTTAGCCACGGTCGATACCTCCTTCCGTAAAATTGGGCATAAAAAACAGATTTCTTCAGGCATGAAAAAAGCACCAACCATTTCTGATTGATGCTTTCAAATTATTTTGTTTTTGTAAATCTTTTTAATTGCGTATCCACATCTCGTCCACCATACATAGCACATCATCAAAATTTTCCGCAAGAAGCCCGAACATTTCCACATATTAATCCGTTCTTTGAAACCGCTTCCGGATTATCCTTTTCCATTCCCTCCAGAGCGTTTTTGATTGTTTCAACCATATCAGCCTGCCCAATCAGCCAATCATCAATAACATCTGATGTTCCCTCTGCTTTTGCAACTAATGCACTGCGTTCACTGGTCTTAAGTGCTGAATTTAGTACAATTCTGTTAATCAATGCAGTTATTGCTATCATTACTACCATACTGATTGCTGCATAGATAGTGATTTTTCCTTTTATTGTGCTTCCAAAATGTTTTTTTCTGACCTTTTTCATATAGTCTGCTCATATAATCTTAATTCACCTTATATACCGTCCTCCCCGTCTGTCACGAAAAGAGCTGGCATAACTAGACATAAAAATAGCCTGATTACAAAAAGGGCATAGTTATCCTAGTAACTCATATCCTTCACCTTGTGGTTACAGATATGAAATACCAGCCCTTATACGTAATCAGGCTTTATTTATTTTTAGGAGACGGTAAATCTGCGAGAGCAAAGAAACGGAGAAAACAGAAAAATCACCGCCTCCTAATATGTAGCTTTGGGAAGGGGTGAAATCTTACGGTTTTAGAAAAAATATTAAGATTGAATTTGGTGTCGTTATCATTTACCCTCTGTATTGACGGTTATAAGTCAAGAACAAGAGGGTATATTCGAATATAATAAATAATGTCAGGAGGTGATCAGTTTGAATTCAGAATTTAACCCAAAGGATATCTTATTAGTATTTGGTGCCAATATTAGAAAAACTCGCGAAGCACAAGGACTCGGTATTGCTGAATTAGCCTCTTCAATAAAATACGACCGTGGTTGCCTTTCATTATTAGAATACGGCGAACAAAATATCGAATACATAACAGCACTTAACCTTGCTCGTAAATTAAATGCACCATTTCCTGCTTTGTTTTCAAGAAATTATTTCAATGATTTATTAAGTGACAATTCATTCAACTCATTAACTTTTACTGAAGATGATTATCTTCTTGTTTTCATTGAAAACATTCAAAAAATTATGAGAAACAAACAGCTTAAACAGATTGAATTTTATGGAGCAACTGATATTCAAACCGCAATTGTAAGTAGAATTATGCATCGTAAAGCACAAAATCCAACAATTAGGACCTTATATGCAATGGCTTACACAGTTGATGCAGATATGTACAGTTTATTTTCAAGAACGGAGGAAAAAATATGATTTTTACACCTTATTCAGATGAAACAAATGTGATTAACATGATACGTAAATATCGCAATGAAGATTATGCTTTAATCCGTATGACTTATACAATGATTGACAAAAACAATTTAGATGCTAATGGTATTCTAAGAGATTTATTATTTGACAAGGGACTTGTCGACTATGAGCAGTTAGAGCATGGTGGCAAATATGGTGTGACATATGATGCATTATTTGTTCAGCATGGTAAAACTGATGTTATCAAATTAAAGTTCTATCGTGTATCAAATAATCGTGGTGATAGACGTTTTTCCATTGAAACAATAAAACGCAAAATGGAATCTGGAGAAATCAATGAAGGCGATCTTCTCTATATTTCCATTTTCAAACAAACTGATGGCACTCCTGTAATATACATAATCAATCTTACTCACAATATTCCAACCGAAAATGATTTACTCAATGCCATTGGTATGGATGCCATTACCGATTTGTTCTATCGAATCAAACCTCGCTTATATGAAATTATTCATGGTGGTTTCTTTGATAATTCAAAAGGATACGGTCCAATAGCACCGAAGGATGTCGGAGACACTTTAGAAAGTCTTTTAGGAATAAATACAAATAACCGTGTTGACGCAGATTACAATGGACTAATTGAAGTAAAATCCAAAGGTGGTAGCAATACTCTAGATACTCTTTTCACTTTGCGTCCACAATTTGAAGGTACTAGAGTAGCAGAATATGAACCATCAGATAGAAATAGAGTATCCGCATTTGCTAGAATATATGGCTATGAATCAGATAAGCATCCTGGTGCCAATAGCCTTTACATTACCATCGGTTCAATGGACGCCCCACAAAACAATCAAGGCTTTTATCTTCATGTTAATGATGAAGAACGTACAGTAAATCTTGTTTGGCGTAATCCAAATACTGGAAAACCTGAAGTTGCTGCATATTGGCATTTTGATGACTTACGTCAACAATTATATGCAAAACATCCATCAACTCTATGGGTCAAAGCTGAAAGCAGAGAAATTGATGGGATGGTTCAGTTCAAATACAATGAAATTGAGTTTTCTAGAGCCCCACAGTTTACAACCTTCCTTTCATTAATCAAGTCTGGTATTATCACTTATGATTGGCGTGGCTACACAACAAAAGAAGGTCGTTACATAGGAAAAAATCACGGTAATGCATGGCGTATAAAACCGTATGCAAAATCAGATTTATTTGGTGAAATCGAAGTTGTTGAACTGTAATCATATTGATATATAATTCACATTCACTGAACAAACAAAGGGTAGTCCAATTAATGGGCTACCCTTTATCTTATAAAACTCTCATAATTTCGTCTGCAACTGCTTTCGCTAATAAAGGCGGAACTGCATTTCCAACCTGTGTGCACTGTGGCACCTCAACACGTCTTTTCAGCCCCCCAGTAGTTCTCTTCCCAAGAAATTCAAAAGAATCATCAAATGATTGGCACCTAGCCATTTCTCTAACACTAATTGTTCTTGCCTCCCACGGATTTATATAGTCATCTGGAAGTGTAACTACGGTTGGTGATGGCTCTGTAGAATCTAATCTCTGTCGAATATTTTTCTTTGTTAGAAGTATATCTATAGCATAATCTGGAGCATTCACATTTCTAAACAAATTAACAACCTCATCCGCTTGCATATTTAGTTTTTCACAACAATGTTGAATCAGTGCATTTTTGCCTGTAATATCTATTCCCTGCTCTTTTATTCTTTTTCTCAACATAGAACCCGATTCACCTTGATTAAACAAGTCAAATCTTTCCAAAACAACATCTGTTGCATTAGGAAGTTCAAGATTTTGAAGATGCCTTCTATCACAAGGAATTGGCTGTCCTGTAACAAATGATGGTGTTCTACCTGCTCTACTATCTCTTTGATAATCAGATAGTCTCTGATTAACTCTATTTCTTATATTGGCATCATTTACTAAATCACCAATAGCATCTCTTAAGGATAGATGATGTCCGGCTTCAACTGTAGACTCTGGATATGAAGGGGCAGGCAGATTATTTCGATATCCAATAAAAATAACTCTGTTTCTTCTCTGTGGAACACCATAATCTGCTGCATTCAAAATCCTTGGTTCCAAAGTGCTATAACCAATTCTATTTAACTCAGCTGTTAATATATTCGGTGTAACAGAACCATCTGGATACACTGGTCCTTCCTCAACAAGATTTCCCTCCTCATCATATAAGTTTAATCCTTTATAGCCCAAAAACTGCATATCCATAAAGCCCTCCACATTTTCAAGAACAATGTATTTAGGCTTTACTTCGCTTATTACTCTAACATATTCTCCAAATAATAAATTTCTCGGATCTTCTTTATCACGCCTTCCTGCGCGAGAGAAACCTTGACAACTAGGTCCTCCTATCATCAAGTCAATTTCTGGAACATCTTTATTACGAAAAATCTCTAATTCACTGATTTTTTGATTGATAAAATCTCCATGAAGATTTCTGATGTCCGCTCTTTCAAACCAAGTATTTTGACCTTGTATAAGTCCTAACTGTGCATGACGATATTTATACGTCACCTCTACCATATCACTTATATCCGAACTGAAAAGAATATGAAATCCTGATTGTATCAGTCCTTCAGAGCATCCTCCTGCTCCACAAAATAAATCTATAGCATATGGCATATAGCCACCTCCTTGTTATTTCATTTTAATCGTACCATAGCCAACAATAAAAGTCCAGGAATATTTATACTTTTCCCAAAACTCATTATGTCGTAGACAAAAGTATTTGTAAGCATACTTTATTTGTTTTTCTCATTCTTTTCGTCTTCCAAAGACCGATCTAACCATGCTTTTTCAACATTTCCAAATTCTATATTTAAGGCATCACAATATGCTTTTAATCGCTTCATTGCAGAAACATTAGGATTCATCTTTCCATTTTCCCATCGGTTAACAGTTGAATAAGATACCCCAATGCGTTCAGCGAACTCAACCTGCGTGTAAAACCCTTTTTTTCTTATGTATATTATCGCATCCGACAATGCCATTTTTCTCACCTTCCTTTAGTAGCATTAGTATAGCGTTTTTATAGCGTTTTAGCAAGAGATATTTTCAATATTTGTAAATAAAAACAACTCTCAGAAGAGGGCTGCTCAAATAATACTACTTATTCTTATATTGCTGCTTAAATCTAACCTCTGCTTGGTGATAAATTACATTAAGTTTATCCTTATCACCAACAATTTCTTCCATTATAATATCCGCACACTCTTCATTGGTAAACAGCCTAAAAGGAAGCTTGATTTTAGAAATTCCTGTTACTAACTGTTGACGGAGTTCATCTGAAGACCATCCAAATTCTTCTCCATATTCTTGTATTCGCTTTGTTATTTCTGGAGCTATCGTGTGATTTGAATTTTCATAAGGGAAAAAGAACTTTGAATACATGTCCAAAAAATCCATTCTAAATCCATTATACAATCCACTCAAGTCATAGGCTACAACTTCACATAAAAGACCAAAAGCAATATCCTTCTTACCTTCACTTGCTACAAACTCCGACATAGTAAATCTGCTATTTCGATACAATCCGAAGTTTCCTTCTTTCATATGAACACCGCCCCGTTGATTAAGATAGCCACATATTTTGTCACGATACTTGGTATAAGGTGGTTGCTGAACAAGAGCTGTCAAATTCCATATATCTAAATCCTCAATATTGTTTGAATGAATAAATGGTATCCATTCGTACTTCTTTAATAGTTCACTTCCTGTATCTGTAAGTTGAAATGGTCTTTTAAGAAACACTGTATTTAACTCTTCTTCTGTGGCATTTTCTAAAAGCCTTGTTACTAATTCTTCCTTCTTTCCAGATACTTTAAGACCGCGCTTCTTCAGTTCCTCTTTTATAGCAGGAAGCTTTTCCATATTAACGGCATCTTTTACTGAGCCAATTTGTATAAGCCCTTTTCCTTTTAAGGATTCAACTATTTTCATTACATCCTTAATTCCATATTTATACCACCAAAATCCTGCAAAAGAGTTTTCTCCATTTACAACAAAATGTGGTGAATAGCTAAGGACAAGTATTTCATGCGGATACAAACCATCACAAGTTGGCGGCTGACCTTTTATTCTCTTTTCAATTGGAATAACCTCATCCGTTTCAAATGAAACCTTTGGAGTACTGATTTCCACTTTCATTCCTATATTCTGTTGTTGATTACTTTGTTTCTTAAAAAAATCAAATAAACCCATATACCAATGCCTCTTTTGTATATTTTGAATTATCGGTTAAGATATACACAAGTTTATTTGCCAATCAATTAAATCCAATTTTTACCAATTTTTCTTTTCTATCCTCTCGTAATGTCTTCTTTTTATCTGCCTTTTTTGATTTTTCAACCAATAACCTACATTCCACTTTCCAACAGAATAATTTCTTGGTATATTAAGATGTCCGTTTTCTTCATAGAATTCTTTTGCTAATAAATAATGTTGTTCCCACAGATATTCATTAACATCCCAAATCATACCAACATGCCAGTAGGGTAAGCACCATAGCTTTATTTGCTGTATTATAAGCCACTTCACGACCAGATGAAATAATTCCTTTTATGTCAGTAATCACATTCTGATAGTTAACAATATCATTTGCCATATCAACTTACCTCTCTTTCCAGCTCTCTATAAATTCTTACTCTTTTCTACTCTGATAACTTTGCTCTGTTTTTAATCGTCTTTTCAACCTCTGCAATCCGAACTGCAACCTTCTTTACCTCCAAAAGTCTCCATGCCTCTAAGCAGGTTAAGAATTCCTCTGTTCCGTCTTTTTCTATTTTATCAAGAACAAGCATGACAACCTGTCTGTTTACATCTTTCATTTCAAAAATGACACGGGCATTCTTTTCTTTTATATCCAGACAAAATCTCTGATAAAGCTCTTCTTCAAATGTTTCTTTCTCTATTTCCCATCCCTTTTCTGAAAACACTAATAACGGAAGGCGATAATCATACTTAATCCTGAGGTAATCTTTCTTAATCATCCAATCAATGCACTTGCTGATATCATCTAATTTCATGTCATGATAATATCCATAAGCAGGGCATTCATTCAATTTATATTCTAATATCTTTTTATCCTTTGAACCCTTTAATATTTTAGCCAGCATACTTCTCCCGCCAGTTGAAATCAGCTCATCTGCAGCTCTTAGAATCACCCGGATATCTTCCATTGGCAAATCCCTTATTTCTCCTGCATCAAGAATAACCGGCACTCTGCGTACTTTCCTGCTCATCCGTTATCCTCCTGTATCCATGGTAGCGAATAATATTCCTCACATATATACTCCTCCATCCCCCAGCCGAAGCCTGCGAAATCATGTAAAACACTTTCCAGCCTGTCCTTCCATAATTTATATAATTCTTCATCCTGACCTGCTGCAACTACTGCATCATGATAAGCATCTCCACGTACTTCGTAAAAATCTTCATCGATATCTCCGTAATCCAATGTAAAATCAGTTGCACATTCCGCAAAATATAATGCCAGATCTCCATACCACTTTCCATTATCATTCACACATATATCTGCAAATTCTGCTAACACCTGTTGCGCAGTATCAATAGAAAAACCCATGCGAACAATATCTGACGGATTAAATATTCTGTATTTCAACATCACCTATCCGCAAAGAATTTGTTTGATCTTTTGTCCCAACAAAATTTTATCATCATTCCAACTGCCTATGCAGCCTTTTTATCCGGAAACTGTTTTACCCCACCTAAGTAATAACAGAATCTGTCAAATTGTTTCTGCCTGCTTACTTTCTCGTCATCAATTGAATCCTTGATCATCATACACACCTCTACTTCGTCTTTTATCTCTGGTGCATATATAATAATCATATCTGCAAGAAAGCTACAGCAGCGTTCAAAATCCTTGTTCATTGCCAAGCATCCTTAAAATATTATCTTGTGAATAATTCGCAGAACATATTTTATCTCAAGACTTACTAAAATGGAATAGATTTTACTGAATGGTAGTTTTCAAATATTTCTATCTATCACAAATCAATTCTTTCAAGGCACATATCCTGCGATATAGTCAAAATCTTCTATGTCTTTTCCTGCTTACACAATATTCCTTCTTATCTAGCAGTCCCCGGCGACTGCTAGATAAGCATTAGAGATGTCTCCATCCAAATGCTGTTCTCTGCTTTGCCTTTGCTTTTTCATCAGCATGTCTAACTTGTTTTTCTCCTGCTCCATGCGTTTCCGCTGTGCTTCTATTGCTCAAAATATTCTTCAAGACATATTCCTCTTTCATAAATTTCTCGTGCCGCATCTACTCCTACATATCGATAATGCCATGGCTCATAGCTTGTCCCTGTAATCTCCTGTTTCCCTTGTGGGTACCGTAATATGAAACCATAATTATGTGCATTTGCGACAAGCCACGTATATACCTCATCATTTGAGCTCTTTGATTTATCAGCATTAATATCAACTGCAATGCCTAATTGGTGTTCACTTGTTCCTGGCAAAGCTACCCATTCCTTAGCAGTTCTTTCTGCTCTTGACTGTGAATATCCTTCATTTATATAAGCCTTTATCTTATCATCTAATATTTTCTGCTGTTCTTCATAAGTTCGATAACCTTCCCGAACAACCGGATATATTCCATCTTTCCTTGCTGCATCAACCATTTCACTCGCAACTTATTTTTTTATCTCTTTTCTTTGCCATATTGTTATTTATGCCTTCATCCTTCTTGACCAGCTCTTTATAATGAATGGCATACATAGAATACCAATCAAGACAGGAATTGTAATAAGTAGATATGGTGACCAGATAAGCTTCCCAAAAATACGAAAAGTATTAGTTCTGAAAATATCTGTTGAACTTCCTACCAATGGTATTAAATCCAATGCTTTTTGCATTCCATAAGGAAGATATTCTGCAATCATCATTGGTCCATATACAACAGCAAGACTAAGCAGTAAGGTAAGTACATTATTTTTTACAGCCGCTGATATAAACATAACAATTCCGGCAAAACCTATTGCTCCAAGCAGTACAAAAGCATATTCATAAATTTCTGCCTGCAGCATATTCATAGGTGCAACAGCAATCAGCTTGATATTCTGAATCGGCATATCCCATCCGGCAGTTCCCATAAAAAACAACTGTGATATAACACTTGAAACAGCAAGTAATGCAAATAACTCCACTGTAAACGCTAAACCAGTAAGAATTTTGGCAAGAGCGATTTTCCCCCAACCATTTCGAGTCGTCAATACTAATGCGCTTGTATTATCATGCCATTCGCCAGCAAATAAAGAGGATAAAACAATACCGAGAAACAAAGCCATCACAACTCCCAGATCCGCAACCGTACTACCAAGAAGCGTTGACCATCCTTCTACCCACTCATAATGAAATGGTTTTTCTACCTTTCTCTCTATCTGATGTAAAAACTCTTTTTCAGCTCCTACCTGACCACTGACCTCCAAAAACTCATCAAGCACCTGCTGTCTTCTTTCATAGAAACCTGTTAACTTATCCGGATCAACATAGCTTATCATCGTTTTATAATTACTGGTATCTCGAAGCTCCGGATACAATGTTCCGAGCCAACTATTAACTATCTGCCAGTCTGTCTTTTCCAGTTCTTCCTCCATACCGTCAGCTTCCATTTGCTGATAATCACTTACTATTTGCTGCAAGGTTTCATCAGTCAATTCTCCACCAAATGAAAGTGCATATCCCTGACTATCCTTTATTACTGTATATCCATCAAAATTATTGCCAAAAGCACTTGTATAGTCATCTGAACTGCCAAAACCGAACCATTGAAACAAAAGTATGCTTCCAAAAATTACATAATAAACAAAACACAACAACACACATATTTTAACAATTTTCTTTCGCCATAACTTTTTATGCTCTAACCAAAATAGTTCCATTCTATTTCACTCCTTCCTCTGTGGGAAAATAAAACAAATAAAGATCTTCCAATGTAGCTTCACAAGGAACCGCTCGCTCACTGGGCATATTGTCTGAAATAATACGCAATATAATTTCTTTTCCTTCATGCCGTAAATTAGCAACCGTTGCTTTTGTCTGCCATTGTCTAGCTTCTTGTGGAGAAACAGAAAGCTCCCAAACCTTACCATTTGCCTTGTGAATCAACTCAGGAACCGTACCCTGCAATATAAATTTTCCTTTTTTCATCAATAGCACTTCATCTGCTATTGCTTCTATATCCGATACAATATGTGTGGAAAGAATTACAATTTTATCGCCTGCATACTCTGAGAGCAGATTACGAAAACGGACACGCTCTTTCGGATCAAGTCCCGCAGTCGGCTCATCCAGAATCAAAATTTTCGGATTATTAAGTAACGCCTGTGCAATTCCTACTCTTTGTTTCATACCACCGGAAAAAGTTTTTACTTTTTTGTTTGCCACATGGCTTAAATCAACTACTTCCAACAATTCAGTCACACGTTTTTTTGCAACATTCTTCGGTATTCCTTTCAGTGCTGCAATATACATTAAGAACTCCATCGCAGTATAATTTGGATAATATCCAAAATCCTGTGGTAAATAACCCAACACATTCCGGTAATCTGCCCCCATCGAAGTTACTTCTTTTCCATCCAGCAATACCTCCCCTGAGGTTGACTCCAAAACAGCACATAGCATACGCATCAATGTTGTTTTACCTGCACCGTTAGCCCCCAAAAGACCATATACTCCCGGCTTTAAGGTTGCACTAACACAATCTACCGCTATTTTCCTGCCATACTGTTTTGTTAAACGATCAAGCGACAATTCCATACATTTTTCCTTCCTTTCTCATCTCTGCAATATAATGAATTTCATTTATAAAGAACATAGCAAAAATCAAAAATGTAACAATCCACACCCCCACTGCTGATGTTTCATATAACCATGGCAATATTCTTGCTGACATCCCCCAACAAATGCAGGAACCCAGCATTACAATCGCACATATCTGTAAACTCTGTTTCTTTTGCAAACGGATCAAACGTAGCAACGCAACCATACACACTAAGTACGGAACCAGGCAGTATAGAACCATCTGTCCAATCTCTTTATAAGAATTTTGCAAATAAACTTCCATACACAAAAGAATTGTTATACACACCAAATTAGCAGCCCCAGCCAAAACCAGCTTTGCTAACGTGATTTGGGCACCAGAAGCTTTTGTTACCGCTTCAATCTCGCTCATTCCATAATATTGGCTTTTAAAAATTGCTGGCATGATAGCCAATACAAACAGCGGCATAAAAATTGGTATATTCTTTGGCACGTCTGCAATGCTGGCAATTGTTAAACAAACTATAAATAACGTTACTGCCTGCAAACCAAATATTGGAATACCTTCAAAGCGAAATACATCTGAAAGATAGTGAAAGAAACCTGTCCTCGGTTCTGCCCTAGTCACTTCCTGTTCTCGTACAATTTGAGTGCAAAGCTTAATCGTTTCCTCTAATCTTTTAGGTTGTATTTCCTCTCCTAAAGATTGCTGTAAATAGCCCTTCAAATTTTTATCTTTCATTTTCCTGCTCCTTTCTCATAATTTTTAAAGCATTACGAACCCTGCTTTGTGCTGTTCGCATATTGCATCCCATCACTTTTGCAATCTCTCCAAAACTAAGTTGTTCTCCAAAACGTAGAATGACTGCTTCCCTTTGTTCTGATGATAAAAAATTCAAAAAATAGCTTATCTCTGCCCTATCCTCTAGCCGAACTATGTCGTTATACTCATGCGCTATATTTTCTTCATCTTCTAATGGATAAAACTCAACCTTCCTACTTTCATCAATACATAAATGATTTGCAATCGTGTATAGATAAGCCTTAAATTTCTTTTTCCCTTTATATCCGGATAAGTTCTTAAACAACTTCAAAAATGTTTCCTGAGTCAGGTCTTCTGCTTTTTCCAGATTAGAGCAATGCCACCTGCAGTAACGTAAAATAGATGTATAATAGCGTTTTATCAATTCTTCTGCTGCATTTTCATTTCCAAGTAGAATCTGTTCCACTAATTCGTCATCACTCAACACGCATCAGACTCCTTTCCATTGAATATCTGTATATATATAATAACGGGTTATGCACTTAAAATGATTAAAAGATTCCTCATTTTTTCTTTTTTGCCCATCCTAGCCACTGCGATACCCTCCTTCAAAATGTACTAAAGCCTTATCCCTTTTGCATAGATTTAGCCACTTTGTCAAGGTGGCTATGTAAACAGTACCGGAGAACGCAAAAAAGCCGCCTACTCTTAAAATCAATAAGAATAAGCGGCTTTGTAATCTGCCTTGTCACCTCACGATTTCCTTCTTTTCGAACCTGTCGGAAATTCCGACAGGTTGAAATTTCGTCTAATTCACCCTCCTCATAAATATGCTTAATATGTTCTACTACATTTGTTCGAGAAGTTTGTAATAACTCTGACATCTGCTGTTGTGTCAGCCATACTGTATCATCTTCTATTTTAACTTCTATGATTGCTCAATTGAACAGTGTTTAAGTTCATTACATATTACTTGCTATCCCTGATACCTTATTCTTTCTACCAGCGTTTCCTTTTTCAGATTACTGCTTAAAACGCAGGAAAGTACAATCTGCAACAGACCGACCAAAAAAATCATAATAAAAATTGGTACGATTGGAACATGATAGATATTCATTCCAAATATTCCATTATGTTTTGCATAGGAAAAAAGTGCATAGCCGAGCGGCAGACCAATGATCAAAGCTACGCATATGGTACCAACCGTAAAAATCAGTCCCTGTAACTGCAGGCATAAATTTAATTGTTTATTTGTCATACCCACAGCCTGTAATATACCATATTCCTGCTTTTTTGTCGTAATATTCATGATCATGGTATTCGCCATATTCATAAACCCGATGAGTCCTACAACCGCCATAAACAGATAACAGCCAAGCTTCATCATGCTGCTTGCAAATTCGGCAGATTGTAACTGCGCATGATAAGTATCCATTTTTATATGCGAAGTATTAGAAATCAAAGTATTCAGACTTTGTTCTACAGATGCCACATCTTTTTTATCACAGTCCACCCACAGATAGCCATAGGCTGTTCCTCTCGGATTCATGGAACGGTATACACCTTCCGGAATGACAA